>BFBZ01000001.1_pt557 | contig 288859 bp, 198 predicted proteins | sample 1888401 | NCBI WGS metagenome assembly BFBZ01 (sample SAMD00112614, study PRJDB3348) | symbiont metagenome | host: Chara braunii
CRCYCTSAKKMKCYGRMTCACYGAYGATCTCCGAGAGCGGTTTGAGGCTGCCGGGGATGAGGAGCGTGTCGCCGTCCGGGAATGGCTCGTARCCRAGTTCCAGGCGAACCTCGTTACGAGTCAGGACGCCAAGRTCGAGATAGGTTTTGTGCAGGGAGGCTTCGGCCGCTTTGTCTTCGGCGACGACGGGGTCGAATGCCCAGACCAGGCGGTCGTAACCCATTCGTCCTCTGCGATCTAACGAGTGGGTCCAGCGCGTCAGCGTCGACGCGATCAGGCGGCACCGGGGTTCGACCGCGTTGCGGCCGTGCTGGGCCAGGCCTGCTTCCGCGTTGGCTCGGTTGACGTCCTCCGTCTTCAGCATCGAGACCGGCACGTCGAAGCAGTTCGCAATCCGCTCCACGTCGTACGACGAGACGTTGAGCGCCCCGAGGTYCGCCGGGCTATACGAGACGGGGGTCACGGTCGCCGCGCCATCGACGACGAACACCCCGCCGGCTCGGCCGCCGCGGCCTCGACGCTCCATGTCGGCTTCGAGCCGCTGACGCTCGGCGGGACCGAACGCGCCCCGAGGATCCTTGTGGCTGACGATTACTGAAGGGCGGGGACCGTTCGACAGCAGGTCGTCCTGCAATGAGACGAAAGTGTCTTCCAGCCGCGCGTACTCGATCGCCGCTTGCTCGGGGCCATACCCCTGGCCGTAGGGATTCTTGACCGAGAGCCGCCGGAAGCGGACGAGCTGATCCTTGGCGTAGATCTCGCCGCCGAAGTTGTAGGCGTCGGGGACCATCGTCCCGCTGGTGAAGACGGGGAAGACCAGGTGCGGCGGCAGAGCCCAGAGTTCTTCGGGGAGTCCGAACCGCCCCATTGAGGGCCACCAAATAAGCGGCTCCCACGATGTCCAGGCTCATCGCCGTGTAGGTGATGAGTTGGATGTGGTCGAGGTCCTCGTTGACCTTCTTCACGGCGTCGAGCAGGGGATGGYCGGTGACCTCTTCGAGCCGCTCAGCGCCGGCAATTGTCTTGGTGGCATACTCTGAGGTGTTTGAGCCGTTCGACGGTCTTGCGGCTCACCTCTTCGACGGCACACTTGGGCCGTGTCTGACCTCCCTTGGTGACGGCGTAGAGCCGTAGCGGTGTTCGCGCCACGGCGTTGGCGTTGAGATTGACACAGGCATAAACGATGGATTTGTAGGCGTCGGTGAGTTCCGCGGGACTGGGAGCGCGTCGGAACTTGAAGGCGTCGCTCCAGAGGGAACCGCCTCCCCAGCCGTAGGAATAGCTCCCCGCCGGGGGCGCAGACTTAGCGGTCAGCGCGGACCAGGCCGAGCCGATGCGTTCGAGGAAGCGCATGAGATGTCGTGGAGAATCGGGTTCTTGAGGCGAACGACGGGGATGTACGGCGAGGCAGGAGTGGCGGACGATGGGATCGACGAGGGAAAACCGAGAGCCTCGATCCGCATTCCATGGGCTCCGTAGAGTTCATGGCAATCCCGTAGGCGGAAGCCTCCCGGGCGCGGATTCGAGGCTATCTCAATCGAACGCTTTGCTTGCCTTCATCATGACGTGCAAAGGCGGCGGAACTTCGCTGTCGAGTTTGTGAATGATGATGCTTAATGACTAACAAACATCTTGTCGTCCTGACGATCTTCACCGGCATAATCTCAAGCTGGGACGGCGGTCCGCCGCAGTCTTGGAAAAGGCCTCTTATGGTTCCTCAAACCAAGGTCACGTGCATCGACGAGGCCCATCAACCATTTCGAGTAAGAACCTTCCACACAAGCCTCGCGACAACCACGTAGGCGTTTTCCCAGTCGCCGCCTCGGAAGAACTGGAGAGGGGAGGTTGGTGAACCGACGAAAGGGCGGAGGATCCAGCCCATCTGGATGCCAACGAAGGCGTAGATGATGACCCAAATGCGCAAGAGCATGCGATGCTTCGGATCATTGACAATCAAGGGGCGGTAGGCGCGGGCCAATACGACCTGGGCGCCAAGGCTCGCGGTGGCGAACATCAGACCGTTGAACAGGATCGCCGCTTGATAGTCGGCCGAAGAGGCATACCAGAGGGTCGTCAGCGGAGCGAGCGCGATCAGGATGATCGTGAGGGCGGCTTGCGACGAGACGATCGCCCGCAAGGCCCTTGCGAACTCAGCGCGAACGCCCAGAAGCGTGTTCAAGATAAAGTAACTCGGCAGGCTAAGGGCCAAGGTGGCGACCAAAAGCACTGGCACCTTGGCCGCCGAGTACGCCATTTGCCAGGGGCGTCCCGCGAACGACCCCATCACCAGCCCATAGGCCATCCCGCAGAGCACGACGAGGAGCCAAGACTGCGAGACGGCTCGACCCCGTAATACGTCGTCCACGCGCCGCAAAAGGCCCTTCATGTGAAAAGGCTCACGAATGCTGACCAGAACGCCTCGAAAAAGTTGGACTCACGAGGCCTGAACCAGGCAAACGGTCTGTGCGGGCTGCCGATGAACGGGCGAAGCACCCAGCCCATCTGGGCTCCCACAACCCCGAAGAGAATCACCCAGCAGCGGAAAACCGTTTTGACATGAGGACCAAGAACCTGGTCGTCCACGGGTTCGAGCGCGCCCGGGGCCTGGGTCACTTCGACGAATCCCTTCTCCTCGCCGACCAATTCCGTCGCTTCCGTCTCGGGCTCGGGCTCGATGAGACTCAGCCGGTGCAACGTCCGAAGCAAGAAGATCAGGCCGAGCACACCCGAAACGCTGAACGTCAGTACGTTGATCAAGATCATAAACGCGTAAGTTGTCGTGCTCGCCGAGAAAAAGGCCACGATCGGCCCCAATGAGGCCAGCACCGACACCATCACCGCCAAAGACGCGAGCAACAGTTTGAGCGCGGAACCCAGCGCCAGCCGAGATCCCACCAGCGCATTGAACACATAAAGTGAAGGGAACGTGACGAGCAACGTCAGCACGAACAAGGCCGGAACTTTCACCGTGGAGGCTACAAGCTGCCAGATTGATGGGCCCGTCGTCTTGAGGATCGCGAAGCTCCCCATGCAGGCCCCGTAAAACATTGCCAGGAGCACCAGAACAAACGTGATCCCTCCGGCCGGAATCTCGATCGTCCCCCGACGAAGTGCTGAGAGCCGCGTCGCTTCGCCCCGCAGGATACGATCGAGGTCTCTCCACCATCTCCTCATCACATTTTCCTCCCGGCTCATAGGGATGTTTTGAAGAAGCCTCATCTTCGAGGATGCCGATTTCTCGTCTCTCTCACGAACAACCCAGGCGATTGTGCTTTCTCGAGTAAAGAGGTGAATGAAAAAACGTCTGGCACGACCGCCTTTTGAGGAAAACACCCCGCAATCAATGACAATTGTCATTGATTGCCAATTCCTCCGCAACAGGCGTGTTGCGAGGATCTAGCTTTGCACAGCAAAGCTCTTTGTGTCAAGAAGATTGATTTTGCGGATTGCGCAAAGAAGAGAGGAGGCGGCTGAGACGAAAGGAAAGGGTTTCGGGCCGTTGCGTCGCGACCGTCAGTTCAGTTCATGCTGGGGTCGTTGGGAACTTCCTTGAGACGCAGGAGCCGGGAGAGTTGCGTGGCATTGATTGCCTTCACCACCACATCCCACAAGTCGGCCGACCCTTCCCAAAAGACATGCTCGAGGGAAGCCGGCATGAACAGCCAGGAGTTGTCTTCGAACTCGCTCTCGAGCTGGCCGGGACCCCAGCCGGCATAGTTCGCGATGATCAAAGAGGGCTCTGGCCGACGATAGATGAGATCTTTAACATTATCGGATTCGACGGTGTTGTAGATCCCGGGGAGGATCTCTTGATCGGCCAGGTCTTCAAGGGTGTGCAGCACCATCAAAGGGCCGGGGACAGGTCCCCCCAGGCTCATCGGTTTTTCCCAGGTGAAGGCTTCCTCGAAGATCCGCTCGGAGATCTCCGACACCGTGGTCTCGGTCGGCCGGTTCAGGATCACCCCAGCCGCCCCTTCCTCAGTGTGGTCGAGCATCAGGAGCACGGTCCGCGAGAAGATCGGAGCGATTAATTGTGGTGACGCGACAAGGAGGTGGCCTTTCAACGATTGCATGATCAATCAACGGTCTCAAAAGGTCCAAGTACCGGGGAGGGAAGGGACATAAACGGTCCCCCTTAGACCGGAAATTATACCGGCCTCCGCCAGTGGGCAGTAGGCAGGGGCGGACGCGCGAAGATCGGCTGATTAAGGTCTGGTAGACGCGACAACGCTCGGGGTCACGCGGTAGAGAGCAAAGGCTCGGTCATCCACACGCGAGGCATGGGCGCGTAGCTTGGGGCCTCGCAGGATCGTCTCCACCTGTCCCAGGCGGCGCAGGGCCGGCACGTCGCGATCGCGGCCGATCACCGCGAAAGGGAGGCTCCCCGAGGCCGGAGGCTGTTCGAGGAGTGTGTCGACGCCAATGCGCCAGCAAGCCGGACGATCAAGGTAATAGAGCCTTACCGCCAGGTCATGAGGAATGGGACCGAACGGGGTGTAGTAGGGGTTACGGTCCCAGTCGTCGTAGAGCAAAGCGAGTGGCTCATCGGCAGCGAGCTTGCGGCCGGCGGCTTCGTAGAAAGCCCATTCGACACCTCGATGGTCGAACCAAGAACCGAGCAGGCCGAAACCGAGGCCGCAGGCCAGGCCTATGGCCCCGAAGCCCGTCCAGGCCATGCGGCGAATCCGCGTTGGGCTCCACCCCCGGGCGTGGAGCCTCGCGCCGAGCCGGGTCAAGCTCAAGGCCGTCCAGATCGACCAGGGGGGGAGGGCATAAATTGCGTAATGTGCATTTTTGACGGTGGCCAGAGAGAGGAGGGCGATTGGTCCCACGGCCCAGGCCCAGAGAAGGCGGTCTCCACCTCGAGGCTGCTCGAATGCGCGAACGAGTGATCGCCAAGCCCCAACCAGTGCCAGGGGGGTCCAGGGAAGAACCTGCCAGAGCAAAGCCGGAGCATACTGCCACCAGGGGCCGCTCGCGAAGTGCTCGGGGTGGGCGGAGACGCGATCGGAGACATGGAGGGTCCAAAGCCCCACGGCTCCGGGGTGCTTGAGCGCGACCAGCGCCGGCCAGGCCAACGTGAGCAGGGCGGTCAGGCCCCAACCTCGGATCGTCTTCAGATCAAAGAGTCCTTCGCGATCGCGGTCCCAGGCCAGGACCAGAGCCACCACCGACAGGACCAAGGCTCCGCCAAAGCCGATCCCCTTGGCCAACGCTGTTAGTCCCAGTCCCGCGAAGAACAGCCAGCGCCAGGGGCGCCAACCCTCCCCTTCGTCGCGCATTCGATCAAAGGCGAGGATCGTGCCGGTGATGAGACAGGCCAGAAGCATATCCGCCTCGGCCAAGCGGCCCCGGATCATGGTCCAGGCTGTGGTCGCTTGCACCAACCCCGCAAGCAATCCGACCGTTGAACCAAAGCGATGGGCCGCCAAAACCGCCACGCATACCACAAGCGTGGCCGCCGCCAGAGCCGAGGGGATTCGGGCCTCCCACTCTGTGCTTTCGCCAGCGAGCTTATTGGCAAGGGCGACCAGCCAGATCGCCAGCGGAGGTTTCTCGAGCCAGGGGCGATCCCCGATCGTCGGCACGAGAATGCTGCCACCGGCCACCATTTCTCGCGCTGCCTGAGCCACAAAAGCCTCGTGGTAGGTCAAGCGCCCCGATCGCCCGAGCCCAATCCCCAGGGTCAACGCCGCCAGCGCGACCACCATCGCCAAACGCGCCATCCCTAACCGGGTTTCGGGCACGGTCGGATCCTCCTTGATCCCATCGCTCACCTCGGCCTTCCCGCCGCTATTTCCTCAATAGACCCCGAGCCTGATCCTATTCCAAAGCCGCGAAAAAGACGACGCGAACCTGCAACATGTGGACAGAGCCTTTCGTCGTCCACGTAAAATACGTCCAACGACGACATCTTACGTTGTCTACGCGATACTCGATCCCAGTGGACGTTATTTTCGACCTGTCGCATGGCGCCCTTCCGGTAGGAGAGACCGTCAGTCCTGCGATTCATTCACGGGGCCAGGGGTTGGACGGATAGAGCCCAACGGTCTTCTACTATGGGTTGTCGATTTCGGCGAGGAATATCCCTCTCGAGCAAGAGCACAACCTCAGCTTAGATCTCGTAAATTCCTCATTTTATGTCATCGAAAGTCTCTGTCGCCATTTACGGACGATGTACGTGGACAATCCTTATCCTCAGCCGGCGAAAAAATGGTCGAAGGCCGACAAAGCGACTGGACCACATTTTTCCTAACATAATTCTTGACAAAAGATTACGACTAGAAGGCTAGTGGGAATGACGATTGCATTAGGAGTGACGCCTCGCCGTTGAGGCGGACTCGGCTGAGTCCAGGAGAATGAAAGGCGGTGACCGTCGGGAGATCCCGGCTTGGTCGCCGTTCCCCCCGATTTCGAGGATGATGGCCCTTTTATGAAATGGCATCGTGGCGACCGCCAGCAGGCGTATGGGAGGTTCTCGTTCCCCCACGCATCCGCGAGTGAGAATAGTCCGCTTCCGTTTCGCGTCGGACGTACGCCTTCTCACCAAGAACGTTACGATTCTTCACGAGCCGGTTTTACGTTGATTGAGTTGCTTGTAGTGATCGCGATCATCGCGGTCTTGATCGCGCTGCTCTTGCCCGCGGTGCAGGCGGCTCGAGAGGCTGCGCGGAGGATGCAGTGCTCGAACAACCTCAAACAGATCGGCCTCGCCATGCACAATTACGAGGGGACGCATGGGTTGCTCCCTTCGGCGCGAACCAACTCGCCCCATTATTGGTCATCGCTCGCGCAAATCGTTCCCTTCCTGGAGGGATCGGCTCTCTATAATGTGATCAACTTTGACCATCCCTCGGCCCCGACGAGCCGGAACAACTACGACCAGACCAATAGCACAGCCGTCCAGTTCATGATCGCGACGTACCTTTGCCCCAGCGATTCTCAATCAGGGCGGGTCAACGCGAGTTACGGGCCGACGAATTATATGGCCAACGCCGGTACGGGCCCCATGGCCGCGACGTTCACGCTGCCCGATGGAAGCACCGGAACTCCGAACGGCCTGATGTTCGACAAGTCGATGGTCCGCTTCTCCAATATCACCGACGGCCTCTCCAACACGACCGCCTATACCGAAACGCTCAAGGGCTTCGGCAACGACTCGACCGGTTCGACCGCTCTCGATGTCCGGCAGTACAAGGGGGGCAGCACGATCTCCGCCACGTACACCGAGGCTCTCTGCGCCACCATCACCATCTGGAACGGCAGCCGGGGGCGTGAGTGGTCGCGAGGCAGCTTCACCGGAGGATCGACAACCAACAACTACTGGCCCCCCAACAGTCCCAACTACGACTGCGCGGGTGACACCCAGGGGCTCTTGAGTGCCCGCAGCTTGCACCCGGGCGGGGTGAATGTGCTCTTCGCCGATGGGCACATCCAGTTCCTCAAAGACTCGGTCAACCGAGCCGTCTGGTGGGCGATTGCCACCCGCGCCGGCGGTGAGGTGATCAGCACGGACCAGTATTGATTGGATGCGGATGTGCTCGATTTTGCGTCCGCTCGGCTAGAGAATGGGGACGCTCGCCTACAAGCAACACAACGTTCTCGACCTTTGGTCGAGCCAAGGCCGCTCCACGACCCATCGGCAGCGCAGGGTGTCGATACCGCCTCGGAGTAAGGATGACATGGGTTTGCGAAGGCGTTTTCTGATGGTTCTCGTGCTGCTCCTGATCGCGCAGGTTCGCGCTTGGGGGCAGGAGGTGAAGGAACCCCCTCGAATCGCATTCATCGGCTTACACGGTGGGGTGTTCGAGCAGCTTCAGGGATTCGCCAAGGAGCGAGGGTTGAGCCTCGACTACTTGAGCGACGAACAGGTGGCTCGGAAGGAAGGGGACTTGTCGAAGTATCGACTAGTCTTCATCCAGCACACGCGGGGCGAGGATCGCGAAAATTATCGTGCCTTGTTCCTGGCCGGCAAAGAAGCGAACCCCGCGCTGCGGATCTTCGCCCTGGGGCGGGAAGGGGAGGCGGCCCAAAAGCTCTTCAACGACCTGGGTGCGAAAAACCCGGTGGAGAGCGATGCCAAGGCGTCGGATTATTTTCCCAAGTCGCGCGAAAATCTCCGAAGGTTTCTCACTTATATTTCCATCACGTATCTCGACCAAAAGGGCGAGGTCCTCCCTCCGGCCGAAGTTGAATCGAACGGCCTCTATCATCCCGACCACGAAGGGTTGTTCGACACGGCCGAGGCCTTCTTGAAGTGGTCGGCCACCAAAGGACGCGACCCTGCCGGCAAACCCAGAGCCCTGGTCGCCGTTCACCTTGCCCATTTGACCTTCCAGCAGCCGAGAGTTGTTGAGGCCCTCGTGCGGTCGCTCGAGGCCAAAGGGGTCATCGCGGCCGGCATTCTCGATGGCTCGCCGCGGTACGAGGCGCAGTTGCTCGCGTTCCAGCCCGATGTTGTCATCCACACTTGCCATAGCAACGAAAAGGTCGACCTTCGCAAGAAGCTCGACGTGCCTCACCTCCATTCTCTCTTCTTTCGTCGCTATTCGATCGACCAATGGCGCAACGGCGTCGAGGGCTTCACGGGGGCGGATGCCGCCTTCCAGATCCTGGGGCAGGAGCCTCTCGGAGCGATCGAGCCTCAGATCGGTGCAGGGACGAACCGAGGGCAGGGGAGTGAAGAGCCATTCACGCCGGTTGCCGACCGCATTGAGCATCTCGTGGGGCGAGCGCTTTCCTGGATCCGCTTGCGCAAAACACCGCACGCTGAGAAGAAAGTCGCGGTTGTCTATTACGACCGAGAGATGGGCAAGGCCGAGCTGATGCGCGGCAGCGCCACGGGGATGTTTCTCAACGGTCCTCGCAGTCTCGTCAAGGTCCTCCAGAAGATGAAAACGGCGGGGTATCATCTCTCGAGCGTCCCCCAGGATGAAGATGAGTTGATTGGTTGGCTCCAAGAACGAGGACGTCAAATTGGGCTCTGGGATCCGAAGACCCTGGACCAGCTTGCCCGAAGCGGCCAGGCCGTCTTGATTCCTGAAAAGACCTATGCGGAATGGTTCCAGAAGCGAGTGCCGGAAGCCGTTCGAGGTGACGTCGAAAAGCACTGGGGGAAAGCCCCTGGGAACCTGCTCGTCTGGCAAGACCGGGGCGAGCGGTTCATTGTGGTGCCGAGGATCGACCTTGGAAACGTGATCTTGCTTCCTCAGCCGCTACGAGGCGAGGCGCACGATCCTTCGCTCCTGCATGACGGCAAGGTGCCGCCCCCTCACAACTACCTCGCGACCTACTTCTGGCTCGAGGAACAATTTCATGCCAACGCCTTGATCCACTTCGGCACGCACGGGTCTGAATTCGCGCTGCCGGGCAAGCCGGTTGGCCTTTCGGACCGCGACTGGCCAGACATCTTGATGGGGGCCATGCCCAACATCAACCCTTGGATCATTGATAACGTGGGAGAAAGCGGCCCGGCGAAGCGCCGGGCGTATGCGGTGTTGATCGGCCACTTGACGCCACCGATCGTGAGCGCGGGGCTTTCTGATGATATGCTCAACTTGCACGGCCTGATCGACAAATGGGAGGCCTTGGAGGATGGCGGCCTGCGCGAGACTTTCCGCAAGCAGATCACGGCGGACGTGGGAAAGTTGAACCTGTCGAAAGAGGCGGGGCTGGGGGAATTCAAGGGGGAGCCCTATAGTCCCGAGCAGATCCGCAAAGTTGCCGAATATCTTCATGAGATTGCCGGTGAGTCGACCCCCGTGAGCCTGCATGTCCTCGGCGAACCGCCAAGAGACGACCTGCTTGTTCCCTTTTTGGTCACCATCCTGAAGCAGAAATTCCTCGATGCGCTCGGGCAGGTGGTCACCGTGCCAGCGGCCGAGGACAAGCTGCCCGGGGACCGTGTGTCGTACCTTCGCCAGGCGGCCGAACAAGCGGTGGAACTGGTCGTGCGCCGAGGGGCTAGCCCGGCTGACGCGATCGCGGGAGTGGGGGGAAAGATCAAGGAAGGAATCCCCGTTGATGTCGAGAAAAGCCTCAAGTTGGCGGCCGACTTACACAAGCGGTTCGCCGCGACGACGCAGGAGGTCGACAACATCCTGGCCGCACTCGACGGCCGGTTCATCCCCCCGGGTCCCGTCAACAGCCCGATTCGTAACCCGAATTCGGTTCCCACGGGGCGCAACCTCGCGATGCTCAACCCTGAGGAGATCCCCACGCGCCCTTCCTGGGAAGTCGGCAAGGCTACCGTCGAGCAACTCCTGAAGCAGTCGCAGGCCCAGAAGGGGCATTACCCAGCCAAGGTCGGCTTTGACCTGAGCCCGTTCGCCACCTTCCGCGACTTCGGCGTCATGGAAGCCCAGATTTTCTATCTCCTGGGGGTCGAGCCGGTTTGGGATGACCGCGACCTGGTCCAGGACATCAAGCTAATTCCCGCCGAAGCTCTCAAACGTCCGCGCATCGACGTGTTCGTCTCGGCCAATGGCTATTACACCTTGAACCTTCCCGGCCGGCTCGAGCTGATCGACAAGGCGATTCGGCTGGTGGCTGATCTCAAGGAAAAAGACAACGAGGTCCAGGCAAATTCTGAGCGGCTCAAGGTCGCGTTTGAAGCCAAGGGGATCCCGTCCGAACGGGCCGCCGCGTTGGCCAAGGCCCGCATCTTTGGGCATGAGCCTGGGCAGTTCGGCAACGCCGGGTATTATTACCTGATCGAGCGGTCGGGAACCTGGGACACGCGCGAAGAGCTGATCGAACGCTATCTCACGAATGTCAAGCATGTCTTCACACAAGGACATTGGGGTGAGAAAGCCCCCGAAGCTTATGACACGATCATCCAGGGGACGGATACGGTTTTGCGAAGCTGGTCGGATCATATGACGGGCCCTTTGTCGAACAAATATACCTGGTATCACGGGGGAAGTCTGTCGCTGGCGATCAAGCACTTGACCGGCAAGGAACCCGACTTCTTGCTCTCCGATCTTCGCGACTTCGATAAGGCGGGAATCGTCCGCGCAGAAGACGCCCTGGCCCGCGAATATCGCGCACGTCTCTTCAACCGTAAATGGATCGAAGGGATGATGAAGGAAGGCTATGCAGGGGCCGACCAGGTGGCGGTGATGGTTTCTAACAGCATGGGCTGGAGCATCATGCGCCCGGGGAGCGTGCCAGACACCACCTGGGAAGAGATCGACGCTATCTTCGTTCGTGACAAGCTTGGCCTGTCGATCCGAGAATGGTTCGAGTCCGAGAATCCGTTCGCGTTCCAGGATATGACCGAGGTGATGCTCGAGACCGTGCGCAAAGGATACTGGAAGGCGAGCTCTGAGACCGTCGCGCGTCTGGCCCAGGCTTATGCGCAGTCGGTCGTGCGGCACGGTGAAGGAGGGGGCCTGCGAGGAGGCGGCAACGCCGGCCTGCAACGTTTCGTCGAGCGGGTTCTCAAGGAAGGGGGAGCCTCAGACTTGCTGGCGCAGTTCCACAACCAAGGAGCCAACCAGGTGGCCTCGTCTCCAGGAACAACGGCTCCTGGCCCGGCACCCATAGCAATGCAACCGTCCGCCAAGCCCGCTGCGCAGCCGAGCCAGGCGCTGGCCTCCGCAAAGGAGCCAGCAAAAGCATCGGGCGACGCGCACGCGGCACAACCCGCGCCCGGAGAGCCGATTCAGGGCAAGAGGCTCGCGCCCACTTCCGGGCCCTCGCAATCAAAAGGCTCCGCCGCGATGTCTGACGGACAAGTTGCCTCCAGGGTTCCCGCCTGGGTGTTGCCAGCCGCCGCACTGGTGTTGATCGCCGGTGGGTTCCTCTGGCGAAGGAGGGTTGCGTGACCGATCGACTTGTCGAACTCCTGTTCGCCATCACGGGTGTTCTGCTTTTGCCCATCCTCCTGGTCCTCGTCGCGATGATGGCCGCGACGCTCTGGATGCTTGGCGGTCTGGCGCGCGAGGCGCTGGGGCGAGTGCAATCCCACGCGGCCTGGCGGAAGTTCCTTGCAAACCTTAAGGCAGGCCATGCGGATGCAGCCGACTTCACTCGGCTCCCTTTGAGCGAATACCCCGCGCGGTTCCAGGCCTGGTTCCGTGCGGCAGATCGTCCGGGGGCAGGGGCTCGGAAATGCCTCGACGATCTTGAGATCGACATGGCGCGCCGGCTCTCCGTGCTCACGTTCGCCACAAGGGTTGGCCCCATGCTTGGCCTGGTCGGAACCCTTTTACCCCTGGGTCCTGCCTTGCGCGGGTTGGCTTCGGACAATCTTTCTTCGCTGGCGGGTAACCTCGAGATCGCCTTTACCTCGACGGTCTTCGGTCTCTTGATCGGCGGCATCGCCTATGCGGCCGGCGTGGTCCGCAGAAATTGGTATGACCAGGATATGAGCGACCTTGAGTTCGTCCTTGACGCCACCACGCGAAGCATTGGACACAACGGCGAGGCCACCCCAATGCGGGAGCACACCCATGCGTAGCCGACGTCCCAGGCGCTGGGAGACCAATGATGAGAATGACCCGCTGGCCGGCCTGGTCAATCTGTTCGACCTTTGGATGGTCTTTTCGATCGCCCTCTTGATCGTCTTCGTTGGCTCCAGTCAGCGCCGGGATGCTCGCACCAAGACCGCTGCCGATTCTCAACCTGTCGCTGTTCGCAAGGCCCAGACAATCGACCGCTTCCGCCTCAGCAACGAAGACCTGCAAGGCTCGGGAGAAAAGTTGGGGGTCGCCTACCGGCTCGACTCGGGGGAGATTGTCTGCGTTCCTGAAACACCCCAGGCGCGATAAGGGGGGATTCCCGACGATTGATCTCGGTCGAAAATTTGTCACCTCAAAGTGATTCCACCGTCGTTTGCGATTGCCATAAGCCGGGAGGTAAGGCCGTTCCCGCCGGTGTGATCAACTCGGCGTAAACTTTGCCGTCGATGGTGTCACTCAGAAAGCGGATTGAGCCGTCGCAGAAGCCAAAGTTGCACCCGCCAGCGTGACCGCTATTGGCGAACGGGAAGGAGCCTTCGACTCCCCGTCTCTTGCCGGAGATAACCTCCGCACGCGCATTTGAGCCGTTAGCTCGCGACCACCCTTCTCCCGTCACCCCTCCAGCTCCCGGTTGAAGTTGACCGCCGAGACAATCTATGCTCGAGTCCGCCGTACGGCAAACATCGTCGAACGCGAGGAACATACAAAAATTCGGTAGCGGACAAGCCCAGTTGGTGGGGAGACCTCCGGAATAGGCGGTCCCTTTCGAGTAACCCGTCAAGATATTCTCACCGACCACAATCGTATGTGCAGCGCCGTCAACGATGTCGCTTGGGCTCGTCTTGATATCCCAAGGCTGATCCCCCGTCTGTGTGCCGAGGAACATCACCCCGAGCTTACGGCCAATGGCCTGATTCTCCTGCCACGTTGTCCCACGCCCTCCCCACTGGAGAACCTCGCCCGGCGTTGCCGTACCATTTTTTACAACGCCTGACCAAACACGCGGAAAAGCTGGCCAGAGCGAAAAGCCACCGTTGACTGCATAGCTGAGGTTGCCTTGATTCACTTGCGTGGTGAGATCCGAAGGACAGCGAAGCGTGCCAATTCCAATCGAAGCTATCTCTTCGTTGGAAACCGCGATATCTTCATTTTTAGAATAGCAAGATTCTCCCATGCTTTTATTTTGCTTATGACAAAATGACGCGAAATTATCCCAAAGAGGAAAACACTGAAGATCGAGCATGGAGCCAATTTCAACCACCCAGGACCGCATAAGAGACTCCGCCATCTGAGAGGTCTTCTCCGGTTCGACAATCGCGCGGTAGATGTTTGACCTGGTCGGATCTCCTCCATGAATTTGCGGGTCGTCACTGATGGTCCCAGCGTTCGGGTAGCTTCCCTTCGCGTTGACGAACCCGAGTAGCCCCAAAGCCAGTTGCCGCATGTTGTTTTGACATTGCACTCGGCGTCCTGCCTCGCGAGCGGCGACGCCCCCTCGCATAACCAGGCCCCCGACCACACCAACGATCCCCACGATTACCATCAGCTCTCTGAGCTTGAGACCGCCGCGACGATGGTCCACGGTAGAACCTCCTCGAAATGCCCCACCGTAAAGGAGTGCGTCGACCAACCGCAGCGTGGTCGGGGACCAATGATTCGGCGGTCGAAGCCCACCCCTTGGGAGGATTTCGGAACCTTGGGAGATATGGCAATGCATCCGCTGCATTTCCTTTGACGTCTGTCCTTGGCAAGCGGTTCCCGAGATCCCTGATTTTTTTCGGAGCGCCGATTTCGGAGAATCCCTGAAATTCCTTGGAAGGATTTCGCCAGTCGCTGCATGGTGAAGGTAGAAAGCCAGGGAAGAGGAGCCTGAGGCGATGGCAAGGAGAGAGCGGACCGCAGCGTCCCGCGACATGCGTAGCCTTCTTATCGAGGGAACCGTCGGCAGCCTGACGGACGGCCAACTCTTGAGCCGGTTCACGGCACACCGCGACGCCGATGGTGAGGTTGCCTTCGCTGCGCTCGTCGAGCGTCATGGAGGGATGGTCTGGGGGGTTTGCCGACGTGCCCTGCGCGACCCGAACGACACAGCCGATGCCTTTCAGGCGACGTTCCTCATCCTGGTTCGTAAGGCGCACTCGGTTCGTGTTGATGACTCGCTGGGGCGCTGGCTCTACGGCGTCAGCCGACGGGTCGCCGCAAGAGCCAGGGCCAACGCCGAGCGGCGCATGGTTCGCGAAACGGCGGAGGCCGAAATGCTTCGCCATTCACTCTTAAACTGAGGCTCATCTCGCCCTGGTGGAAATAGCCGTCAAATGAAGGGACCTGGAAGATCGATTCAAAAAACCAAGGAAACTTAGGGAATTCCCATCGCAAATGAGGAGGCAGGGGCCTCCAGAGGATTTCCTGTATCAAATGGCCGTCAAATGGCGGTTAGGCCCAAACCGGAATGTAGCTCAAATAGCGATTACTTGTCTCCGGGTCGAAGGGTTTGATCAATTCAGCCTTAATTGTCTCGGCAATGATGCGGGATGCTTTGGCCGCGTCTTTCTCCTCGATCCCAAACCGCTGGCGGAGTGTCGCGTTCGTCATCTTTCGACCCGAGACATGGCAAAGACAGGCATGCTGGTAGCAAGCCCGGATACGGTCTTTCGAGTCCATGTCGACCAGCTTCTGGTGCGCGTAGAGAGTCGCTTTGGTCGACCCTGGCTGCATCGTCGTGATGGCAGTGAAATCGGGGGCGGGTAATTGGAAACTTTCAATTGCCGCCACAACCTTGTCGATACCCGTGCCGCCTTCCTCGCAGATGTTCATTCGCCGCATCAGCGCCGCTAGGTCTTCATTACGAGAGCGGGGCGGAGTATCAATAAACCGCATGGTATCTACAAGCGGCTCGCCAGGATTGGTGATCTCCATCCGATCGGGAAAGATTTCTACCATAGGTCCTGCACCGATGACTGAAAAATCTTGATGAATCAAGGCATTGGCAACAAGTTCCCGAATCGCCTTCTCTGGGTAGATGCGAACCTCGGTGCGGAACGCCTGGCCAATCGGTTCATTTTGAGGTAACTGCGAGTTGATGAAAGCAACCGCAGGATCGAACGCGAGGGCATAGCCTCGTTGTGAGGGTGGATCTCGCCACTCTCGTTCCGTTTCTGTTTGTCCCAAACTTCTATATTTAATAACTCTGATTGCTTTGCGACCGATCCGTTCAAATTGACCCAAACTTTTGGCAAACAAAATCGCTCCGAGGTTGGTGATATCATTGAGTCCACCGGGCTTTGCGACAATCACCATTTCTTCAGCCAGGCGCTTCAAAATCCCAGTCCGGTTCGACGGAAGCGGAATTTTAAGAAGATCGAAACATCCAGAGAAGTCGATCAGGCCAGCACCTCGTCGGCGGGTACATTGGCCTTAGCAATGCCGCGCTCGAACGAAGTGTTAGCGAACGAATTCCACAGAGCCTGCTCCTTGGCAGGAAGTCCCTTCAGGGGCTTCTTGTAGCTACCAACCCGGATGTACCGTTCGCCCAGGAAGGCCACTGGACTATGCGTGGCTCGAGGTATCTGAAGAAGCACGACCGGGTGCCCCTGGTGTTTCCACTCATGAAACTGAACGTTCAACTGGGGTTCAAGCAACCTCATCAGCCAGGGTTCGAGATCTTCGTTACCTTTCCCTTTGGTCTTGTGAGGCTTGAACGTCGTACCCACCACTCGGTGAATGCCATCCTCGACACCCCAAACCATGTATGCCGTTTCGCGGCTGTGTAGAGCTGCCGGGTTCGCCAAAGCCGAGATAGATATACTGGCCGATTTCCTCAGGGTTGGCATTATTGTGCTTGAATTCAACCCACTCCATTTCGCCGCCGAGAGCGAGAAGTTCATTCAGAAGAGCTGAGAGTTGGGCGTCTGTCATCCTCGTCATCAACCTGGTTCCTTACCTCATAAAATATACTATAATAACTTATGATTTATGACATTAAAGAATTGGGCCGAATCTCCTTGGAGTGTACGGCCCAATTCCAAAAACATGATTTCAAGCCTCTTAAGTTTCTCGCAGAGGGAGCAAAATCCGTCGCGTCTTTTGTTCTATCTCCACACCGAGCCTGCCAAGGTTTACTCGCAGCAAGTTCGGGACATCCGGATCCGTTCTCGTGATGACTGCAACAGCGTCGTAACCATCCGGCGATTATCTGACTTGCTTACGCAGGTTCAATCTACGGCGGAAAGCTCGGCAAAGAATATTCAGATCGTGAGGTCTCGGCTCCCTTGGTCTGGCCTCATTTCGCTGCCCAAGATACCAAATTCCGGCTTCGTGAGCAGAGCCGATCAACGGCTCCCGGGGCGAATGGCATCACCAATGGGGGGTGCCGACTTGGGAGCCTCGGCCCGAAAATCTTCGCCGAGGAAGGCGGCAACGGTGCCGGCCACCTGGCTTTGGGTCACGAGGTCGATGCTCGTTCGTTCTCCCAGGGCAGGGGTGTCGGGGCCGAGAACCGCCATCCAGATGGCTTCGGAGCCTTTGACCTGGGCTCCGTGGCTGCGCCAGCCTTGAGGGGGATCGCCACGGCCGTGGTCGGTGGTGAGGATGACCGTGGTCGTGCCTCGATATTTGGGATTGGCTTGCAGCTCGTCCCAAAGGAGCTTGAGATTCGCATCCGCCGCATGAGCGGCGTGGAGGTAGTGGTCATAGCGGCCGGCGTGGGCATGTTCGTCGGTATCGCCAAGGCCGATGTAGAAGACCCGCGGCGACTCGTTGCGCAAATGCTCGAGAGCGACCTGGAAGGTGAAGGCGTCGTTGCGGCAATCGTCCCACGTGCGAGGCGTCTGGTCCATCAGCCGGTTGAGTACGACTTCGCTGTCCGTCAGCGACTTACGGGCGATCGGCACCCAGCCCGCGTTGACGTATAGACCGCTGCGCGCTTGATTAAAAATATAAGGGTAGACGTCCCATGATCCGACCACCGCGACTTTGTCATGGTACTCAGGCTTACGATTCAGCCATTCCAGGACGTTGATATTTTGATTGGGGCGCTTGGCGTTGCTGTCGACGCGGTCGTCGGGGGCTCCGGTGAAGAGCTCGTTGTAGCCGGGGTAAGAGAAATTCTTGCCGTTGGTCACTCGCGCAGGGCTTCCCTTGTCGTTGTTGCCAAAGATTTGCCCCTGACGGGCGATGACGGTCCAGAGAAACGGCATGAGTGCTTCGCGGCGGGCCTCGGCGTTATCACGCCAAAACTCCTGGCGCAGCGCGTCGATGTGAGCAACGCCTCCATTCTCCTTGTTCAGTAACGATTCCTCGGCTCCACGAAACACTTCTTGCCAGCGCAGGCCGTCCGTGGTGACAACGATGACGTTGCGGGTAACCAGCCCGGGCTTGCCGGGCTCAACTCCCCACGCGGCCAGGCTGCCGAACAGGGCAAACAGTGAGAAAAAGCATGCGCGACGGAACAAGGTCATGACGGCCTTTCTGCATGAAGCAACGTGACGAACAGCGAAGACCTGCCCTCGCAATTTCGCGGGACTCTCTGAGGGCTGGTGTCAGGCAAGAGGACTGATGGTTCCACTCGGTTAAAAACTTGGCGTGAATTCATGGAAAATGATTCGTGAATCTCAGAGCGGCTCTTGACGCTTGCCTCGGACATTGGCTCTAATTTGGGGATCTCGACAGGTGCCTCCAACCCCAAATTAAGGGTGGGGGAGAATAGGGAAGACGGTGCGAATCCGTCGCGGGGCCGCCGCTGTGATCGGCCAGATCTCTGGACACTCAAGCCACTGCCGTTAGGCGGGAAGGCCGTCCAGAAGTCGATATGAGCCGAGAGCCAGAAGACCTGCCCGTCGAGTTGCTGTTCCGATGCTTCGGCCACGAGCATCCGGACGGGCCGCTCGCAGACCGTCTGCAACGGGCCGTGCGCTTGAGGGCCGAAGCTTACCCTCTTGCCCGACCCGGCAGAAAGGCTTGCGCCCGTGATTCGCCCCCGTCTTTCGCGCTTCCGCCTGCGCGTTTCCGGCTTCACGCTCATCGAGCTCCTGGTTGTCATGGCGATCATTGCCATCTTGCTTGGTCTTCTCTTACCCGCGGTTCAGGCTGCGCGAGGTGCGGCAAGGCGAATCAACTGCTCATCCAACTTGAAGGAAATGGGCATTGCCTTGGCCATGTACGTCGACACCCATGGTTTTCTCCCTCCCGTAAGCCTCTATAACTGGACCTTGCCAAGTGGGCCGGCCAACCCGCAGCGCTACTGGTTTGGCGACGTTCTCAGCACGCTCGGCAGTAACGGCTTGCCAAACGTCGACTACACAACCGGTTCACTGATGCCGTTCATGGAGAACCAGGCCGCGGTGCAGCGTTGTCCCGACTTCGACCCGGGAATGTACACGTTCCGGTTCAGCGGAGCGACCTCGGGCTACGGCTACAATTACAATTATCTGGGACCGGGCTGGAACAACTGGGGACAGCCTTTCACCTATCCGCTCGCGAAATTCCAAACGACTTCGCGGACGATCACCTTCGGCGACAGTGCGCGGGTGGACTACTGGGATTATGGACCCAACCAGGCCAAGTTGGAGGAAAACCTCTATCTTGAACCCCCCTCGAGCCTGTTCCCCACTTCCCACTTCCGCCACGCGGGCGTTGCCAACATGCTCTTTCTGGACGGCCACGTCGAAACCCAGCGCCCCGCACGCAACGTGCTGCCGCCTAGCAGCGGGTGGACAACCACCGGCCTCAATATGCTCGAGCAATGCGACGTGCACGACGTCGGTACCGATGACAGCCTCTTCAACGGCATAGGGCCGCTCGGCAATTCGCAATAACCTTTCTCGTTGGCAGTACCGACTGCCACACCCATTTGATGATTTCCGGTTCTCTATCATTCGGATATCCTTATGAATAACCTTGCTGAACCGAAATCCTCAGAGACGATCCAAGAGCCCGATGGGCGTCTCACCGACCATTTCGACCTGCCAACCGATGAAGCAACCTTACTTCGACTGTTCAAAGTGCTGTTCGAGCAGTATGCCGATCAGATCGTCTTCGGAACGTGCATTCAGGGAGCCGTCTTTGAAATCCACATTGATGGGCCCGCCGAATTGACCATGCTCGACGGATACCTCACCGTGGATGTTGGGACCTGGCATTTTCATCTATGTATTGGAGAACATAAGGGAACCAAGAGCGCACCTTGTCCCCCTGCGCTCGCGCAACACCGCCGGGTGAAGCGAGCGGCTCTCTTTCGAACGGTCGGCCGCTCCTGCACGCCTGCCAGTTGGGGCTTGCGCCTCTGGAACGGTCAGGACGAGCAAATGATCACCGTGTTCTTCCCGAACCCTTACATCAACGACAAAGGGAACCGTCAAGGCCGACCAGACTGGTCTCGCCTGGAACTGTGGGACCTGATACGCCGAGAGTTTCTCGGGTTCGCGGGTGATGACCCTCGGGATCGGGAGCATGACACGGTATGACGAAGAGGCATGCGATTCGTAAGACTCTGTGGGTTCTGACGGCGGCTAGCCTCGGGATCTGGTCGGGATGTGGAACGGCCGCCACGCCGGTGGCCAGCACCACGAAACCAGCGCGCATCGCTTCGCTAACCTTGGCCAGTGACGAGATGCTCGCGGAACTTGTACCTCTGGAGCGGGTGGTGAGTGTAACCGCTCTGGTCGACGACTCGACGATTTCGAACGTGGCCGGCCGATATCCCACGGAGATCCCGCGGCTTCGCGACGTGAATGTGGAGAAGCTCCTCGCGCTGGCTCCTGATCTGATTTGCGTGGCTCCTTATAATACCGCCGACTCGCTCAGGTTACTGGAACGCTCAGGGCGGGCGACCTACCGTAACGATGCTGTGCACAGCTTCTCGGAAATCGAGGCGGGGGTGCGGCAGTTTGGGGAACGCCTGGGCGAACCCGAGCGTGCGCGCAAGCTTGTTGAGCAGATGCAAGCGCGCAGGCGCCAGCTTGCCGAGCGCCTCAAGGAACTCCCGCACCGTCCTCGCGTCTTGTTTTGGTCTGCCGGCTATACCTCGGGGCGAAATACGACGATCGACGACATAATCCGTGAAGGAGGGGGCCTGAACGTGGCGGCGGAGCTTGGCCTTGAAGGTTCGGCTGAGATCTCGCCGGAGCAAGTTGTGGCCGCGGACCCTGATATTGTGCTCCTCTCGCTTTGGAAGGACGACGAGCGCCAGAGCCAGGTCGCAAGTCACCCGATCCTTCGTCAACTCCGCGCTGTCCGTGAAGGGCATTTGATCGTGATCGAAGGGCGCTACCTGACAAGCATCTCGCAGTTCGCGATCGAAGGGGCCGAACGGCTGGCGCGCGCCCTTCATCCCGAGCAGTTTGCCAAGCGAGGTTCGCCATGACGCGCCCGCGGCTCGTCGCGGTCTTGCTTACCGTAGCCTATATCGTGCTTGCCTTTGTGGGCACCGCCAGGGGAACCGTGCCGATCCCCTCCGGACATGTCGTTCGAGTGCTGGCCTCGGTCGCTGGGCTTGGAGAATACGGCTCCGTGCCGGCCACTGAGCGTTTCTTGGTGTTGCAGGTACGTATCCCGCAGGTTCTCTTGTTGGGCCTCGTCGGAGCCGCCCTGGCGACATCCGGGGCCGCCTTGCAAGCGACGTTCGAGAACCCGCTGGCCGACCCGGGAATCCTCGGCGTCAGCGGCGGTTCGGCCCTGGGCGCGGTGCTCGCAATCCACACGGGCCTGGCCGAAACGGTTTTCTTGTCGCTTCCGCTCTGCGCTTTTTTCGGAGGCCTCGCCGCCTCTTTATTGGTTTATGCCTTGAGCTACCTCGAAGGTCGACCCTCAGGTCACACCTTGTTACTCACCGGCGTGGCCGTAGGAAGCATGACGGTCGCTGGAGTCTCCTTCGTGATGGTCGTCACCGAGGTGCACCGCGTCCAGGAGCTCTTGTTCTGGCTCGTGGGGGGCGTTCGTAACCAGTCGTGGGAACACCTCGGGCTGGCTACCTTGCCCATCGCTCTGGGAACCGGCGGTCTGCTGGGGCTGCACCGTCGGCTCGATGCCCTTTTGCTCGGCGAAGAGCAGGCGATGGCAGTCGGCGTGCCCGTGGTGGGCACACGGTTGCTGGTCTTGATCTTCACGGCACTGGCCACCGGAGCAGCCACGGCGGTGAGTGGGTCCATTGCGTTCGTCGGCCTGATGGTTCCCCACCTGATCCGACGGTTGACCGGGCCGCGCACCCGAGACCTTCTCCCTGGCTGCATGGCGGGAGGAGCTGCGTTCCTGACGGCTTGCGAACTCCTTGCCCGGGCCCTTTCGGGTAAATTCGCTCTGCATCTCGGCATCTTGACCGCCCTGTTGGGTGGACCGACTTTCTTGCTCGTCTTGCGTGGCTCTCGAAGAGGAGAGCGCTCATGAGCAGTCCATCAACCTTGCAAGCCAAGAATGTGTCGGTCTCTGTGGGTGATCGCGTCCTGCTGCATGATGTATCGCTGTCGCTGCCTCCCGGTTCCATGACCGTGCTTATCGGACCCAACGGAGCAGGGAAGACGACCCTGATTCGAGTCCTGGCGGGGATCTTGCACGCGACCAGCGGTGACGTCTACCTGGGCCCCTCGCGACTTCAAGACCTGGGCCGATCGGCCGTCGCACGCCAGTGTGCTTATTTACCTCAGCAGTTCGGCACGAACTTCGAGATGCGGGTCGAAGACGTGGTCTACCTGGGACGCTATCCGCATCTTGGCACCTGGGGCAAACTCACGACGCGGGACCACGAGCAAGTCGCCTGGGCTCTGGAACGGGTCGGGATGACGGCTCTAAGACGCAGGACGCTGCCCACGCTCTCAGGGGGGGAGCGCCAGCGCGTCTTCCTGGCTCGAGCCCTGGCGCAAGAAGCGCCGATCCTGTTGCTCGATGAACCCGCATCGGCACTCGACGTAGGTCGGCACTTGGAGCTCATGGCGTTGCTAACCGAGCTCCATGAAGACGGACATACCATCGTGGCGGTCTTGCACGACCTCCGCCCGGCACTCGACTTCTTCCCCAGAGCGATCCTCCTGCGCGAGGGGCGGCTTGCCGCTGAAGGGTCAACTCGTTCCGTCATCTTCGGGCAACCACTCCAAGATGCCTTCGGCGTGCGCGTCCACGTCGGTGAAGGGTTACGCTTTGGTCCCATCCACGATGGAAGCGCGGGATCAAGCGCAATTGCCTGACTCCAGGCTTTCCTCATAAGCTCGGTTCGCTCAGACAGCCCTCCTTGATTCCGATAGCTTTATCCAAGCCTTGGCAAAACGTCCGTGCTATTCCGCATTCAAGTCAACGTCTTTCTCGGATCGAGAAATTTCTCTCTGATTGATCTTTCGCCAGGCATCCACAAAGCCTGCCGGAACAAGAAAAGGAGTGCCCCCTACGATCCAAGATTTGGCTCGCCAGGGCACTCCTTCGATTTTTTTCATTCACACGGTCGCGGCACAGGAAAATACGATCAGACGTTGATTTCAAAACCGGCGCGCTGGGTGCGGCTCAGCCAGGCGTTGGCTTCGGAGTCGCCGATGATTTCTTCGCGGGCGGGATCCCAGTTGAGCTTGCGCCCTCCCAGACGGATCGCAATATTCGCGAGATGGCACGTGGTCAGTGCACGGTGGTGGGTCCAGACGTCGGAGACGGGGACCGAGCGATCGCGGGCGCACTCGATAAAGTTGGCCATGTGGCCGTCGATTCGCTTCCCTTTGCGGAGCTGGATCAAGAGCGACTCGGGCACGGGGTTGCGATAGAGTCCGTCGACGGATCCCCCGGAGAGGTCGATGCGATCTCGGGTCACGAAGATCCGGCCGCTGGTTCCCTCGAAGGTCACACCGTTCTCAGTGTCGTGGCGAATGTTGAGCTCGACCCCGTTGGCGAACGTGGCTTTGACCAGGAATTCAGTCGGCGTGTTGAAGCAGTCGTCGACGGTGGCGTAGCCGTCTTTGTAGGCGACGGGCAGGGTTTCCTTCACAACCTCGATGGTGTTGGGGCCGGAGTCTTCCATGCCGATAGCCCAGTGGCTGATGTCCACGTGGTGGGCTCCCCAGTCGGTGAGCTTGCCCCCCGAGTACTCGTACCACCAGCGAAATTCGTTGTGACAACGGTTCTTGATATAGTCAACCTTGGGGGCCTGTCCGAGCCAGAGATCCCAGTTCAGCTCTGACGGAGCCGCTTCTTTGGGGAAGGGGCCGCCGGTCGGCGCACCGCCGATAGCCGCGGTCACCTTCTTGATCTTGCCGATGCGTCCCGACCGAACCAGGGCGACCGCGAGCAGGAAGACCCGGTTGTGATCACTGCGCTGCTGGGTGCCAACCTGAACAACACGCTTGGTCTCTTTGGCAACCTGCCCGAGCTTCTTTCCTTCGTCGATCGTCAACGTGAGGGGCTTCTCACAGTAGACGTCCTTACCCGCCTTCATGGCGTCGATGCAGATCTTGGTGTGCCAGTGGTCAGGGGTACCAATGATGACGGCGTCGATGTCGTTGCGATCGAGCAGTTTGCGATAGTCTTCATAGACGTCGGCCTTGCCCTTGCCGATCTTCGGGTCGTTCTTCGCCCTCTCGGCGTGCCGCTTGTCGACGTCGCAGACCGCGAGGAAATCGCCAAACGGGCTTGCCCCTCGGGCATCTCCTGAACCCTGGCCACCGGCTCCGATCAGCCCCAGGCGAGGCCGCTCATTCTTCGCCTTCGTCTCGTCGGCCATGGTGCGACCGACCGGGTTCAGCAAAGGCAAAAGAAGCGGACTCGTTGCCGAAACGCGGAGGAAGTCGCGACGGCTCTGCGTTCGAACGATCATGGGCACGTCCCTAATCTGGAGGTTGAGATTTCAAGGTAGGACCCCCGCCGCCACAAGCTTCGGGGCGGTTTTTCATTCGGCGCAGTATATAGGGGCAGAATGCCCCTCACAAGGACGAGGGCCAAAGCTCATCCGGTCCACTTTGCCGGCGCACTTTTCCGCGGCCGACGCCATCACTCGCTCGATCTGCTGCCATGAGGGCTATCCCGGTGACGCAGGAGACCCATTGAACCAATCGTTGCTCGTGACCCATCGACGGACGTGCCACCGAGCGCTTTGGGATCGGTTGGTGCACACCAATTGATGCGCATGTGAGTGGACCCAAAACTGTCGACACGCCGGCGAACGTCCCGAGCACGCCCGAAAACGCCGCGCCACAACGCGACTGGCTCAAGAGATGTTTGTGGGCAAGCGGGTTGTAAATCGCTTTAATGGGAATATGCCGAAGATGCTGGCGCCCGTGCTTCGTCCGGGTCTGATTGAGGGATTTGCCGTCACGTCCCTTTCTCGGATCGACCGATCGACGGAGGAAGTGCGGATGTGCCTGTGGGGCCGTCGCACGGCAGCGCGACGGAGCCGCGATGCTGCTACACCCAAGGAGTCCCCAAATGCTGGCCCATTCTCGATACGGCCCTCTGGTCGTGGCGGTCGCTATTCTCCTGGGAACACATTCCGTCTCAGCGGCCGTATCCCCTATCAGCGTCCTGAGCGGCAAGATCGTTGCCGTCGATAAAACCAGCAGCACAATCACGATTGAACCCGCGAATCCCGGGATCAAGCAGACTCTGCGATTTTCCGCGGAGACGGTCGTCGCTGTCGGGAAAGAGAGCGGGGGAGTCGACAGGCTGGCGACAGGGCAGCGGGTCACGATCTTCTATAACCCGGAGACACGCCTGATCTCGAGGCTTCGCGTGGCAGTCGTCGCCGAGGGCGCGGCAACGAGCCGCTCGGCCATGAGGCCGAAGTTCCCTGCGATGCCCGGAGCCTTTCCTCTCGATGGTGCCAACGCGCATTACAAGCTCAGCGTGTGGCCGGTGAAAACGGTACAGGCGACGCATGACTATGAGATGAAGATCCCTTCCATCGCCGCCAGTGAATGGATTGTCATCGCTCCCGCGCCCCCCGAGCTGCCAAGCCAGACCGATGTGCACAACGTGCTCGAGCCAGGCGGGGCTCTGGTGGAAGAGCTTAGCCCCATGCACCGCCCTTTGCTGACGGCCCGTGTTCCCGCCGAGGGATGGGAGCAACGTTTTGTTGTCTCAGCCCGCGCGGAGTATCGGGCCACTCTGATGGGCAGGCGGCTTATGGTGCGTCAACCGGGCGAGCCGGCGCCGGACGTTCCTCCGCTCAAAGCCGATGAACGCCGGGCAGCACTCACGCGAAGCAAAACGTTCGACTTCGACAGCCCCGCATTTCGTAAATGGCTCGATGCCGAGCATCTCAGCCGAGAGGCGAGCGAGGGGCAGGTCGATTATGCCCGACGCGTCTTCCTGGTGATCAAGCGCAAGTTCGCGTACGAGTTCGCCGAAAAAATGAACCGGCAGGCCTCTCATATCTGCACGGTGGAACGCTCCGACTGTGGCGGCCTTTCCATCGCCTTCGCCTCGGCGTTACGAGCTCACGACATTCCCGCGCGACTCTTAGTGGGGCGCTGGGCGACGTCTGCACGGCAAGGAGAGCGAGCCGCCGGCGCGGAGTATTATCAGTCGCATGTCAAAGCGGAGTTCTACGCGAACGGTGTGGGTTGGATCCCCGTCGACCTTGCCTCGGGTGTGCTCTACGATCGCTCGCGCGAAGGCCTTCGTTTCTTCGGGCGCGACAACGGCGATTTTCTGACGCTTCACCTCGACCCGGACCTCGTTGTCGATACGGTCCTGTTTGGTTCCCAGCCGGCTTTTTGCATCAACGGCGGCATGCTTGTCTGGGTCAACGGCTCAGGATCTGCAGAGCGCCCGAAGGTCCGCCAGGGCTGGCGCGTCCGTGAGCTTCCACTCGCCGCTCAACGTGAGAGCCTGCCCGGACCAGAATCAACCGTGGTCGGGCGCTGACCATTCCCCAGATGGCCCCATGACGCGTTCATTTCATGCGCGGGTACATCACGGGGAGAACGTAAAATGATCGGCAAATTTTGAACCTCCCACGCGTCGAGATCGCCGGTAGGAACCGACGCGCGGGAGGCAAGGCCCAAGTTTGCGCTCAGTATGAGCGTGTCAGGCTCACGGTTGAAGAGGATTGCGGAGAGACGGGAGCGCCTCCGAGAGATCGGGCGCGACAGCCGGTGGTGTGATGGGGGGACCACCTGAGAGGACTGGGAGTCCCTGAGCCGGCGCCTCGAAGTTTGGACCCTGCGGGAGCAGTATGGCACTCGCTTCGGGTTGCTCGACGTCTGTCTCCGCGGCCTGAACCGCGGGAACCACCGGCACAACGGGAACCACAAGAACCCTGTTGATGATGGGCTTATTGCGGTTCGCGTGCGAATGGCTTGTCGAGCCGAGTTGAGAGCGGAGATTTTCGGGCTGGTCAAGCGGGCGCAGGTTTACGCCTGGGATTGCTGTGACGGGATTATCCAGGGGCGATGAGAAACGACGGGCCGGCGCCTCGAAGCTCGGACCTTTCGGCGTCGAGATGGCTCCCGTATCAGGCTGTTCGCTTTCAGTGGGTGCCTCGGGGACGGCAGGAGTCAGCGGGGCCAACGGCTCGAATGGAGACTTGGCGTTTGGCAAGCCTTCTTGGCTCGGGTCGGTCGCCGGGCCGACCAGCGCACCCGGGTTGGCGGTCTGGCCGATGTAACGGAAGCCACTGCCCGGCGTAAGGGGAATACTCTGCCCCACAGAAGGGCCCGACGGCGCGCCTGCCTGATTGCCGCCAGGATTCAACGTCGGCGAAACATTCACGTTCGCGTTGACGTCAAATCCAGGTCCCGCCTGAGCAAGAGGACCGAGAGTCGGGTCGCCGGTTGAGTTGCCGATGGTCATGACGGAGAGGCCAAAGCCCGTCATGTAAAAATTCGCAGCGATGTTCAAACCGTAATTCGGATTGCTTCCAACCTCGCCGGACACACCTGCGAATGAAGAGAAGGCAACGGAGACGCTGGGTAATATCACGAACCCTGAAGTGGTGAGAACCATCGGCGCCACGGCCGGCGCCTGGCGAGCCAGGGGGTTCCCCTTTTCAGAGCTATCCATGAGGACACGATCTTCGAGCGCGCAGTCGATCAGACCGGGTTGGCGAGCGAATCGATTCTGCATTTTGAGCCTTCCTCATATTCAACTGACTTCATGGTTGCAACATCAAAGACTCGGTTGTTGACGCAATGTGGATGTTTCAGGGGGCCGCGCCGGTTTCCGTTCTTCTCTCGTCCTGCAAAGGGGGGTCTGCAACCTTACGGCTGCGGCGCGAATTCAACGGCTCAGGCTTCTAAGTTATAGGGGGTGGGCTGAGGTTGGAAGAGGCCAATATCCCGAGATTTGGAAAAGGCCGCGGCCTCGGACTTATCTCGTTCCTGGCTCTGCCGCAACGATCGTGTATGAACTTGAGATGAGGATGCGATCGTCGCGGCATCATTGAGAGGAGCCAAACTGCGTGAGGGTCTCGATTTGGGACGGTTTAAGAATCTTTGGATAACCTTCTCTTTGCATTCTTTATTGGGACAGCTTGCCTTGAGCCGCTTCCTGCAAGAGCTTTCAGCTCCACGCCGGTACTTTTGCCGCGCGGGGAGAATTTCTTGCCGGCTCAGTCAATGACAGAGGAAATGACGCGAATGCCGGGTCTCATCCTCACTGAGCTCACTCGCCTGCTCAACACGACTCTCGCAATGGTGCGTGCATCCTGCGAGAAGATGTCTCCGGACAATAAGTCGAACCTGTCTTCACACTCTTGTTTACCTGTTGTTTAACACCCATTTGGCGGACATTGCTTCTACGCCGCACAATAACGCGTCATGCGTTGCCAATCTGAGCGCAAACCAAAGCCTGGATCAACGCAACTTGACATCGAAAACAGGCGGCTCTTCGCCTGGATCTGAGCCCGACGATGAGGACGTTCCTCATCCAGCGGCCTTTTGGCTCTTTGCCGTTTGTGTGCTCCATCCTTTCTCCAGGAGACGACCCATCGCGAAGAGCTGCTCTAATCTAAAGTGGCGCCGGCCAGGGAGATGAAACTCAAAATGAAAAGGATGCTTCGCGGCTGGACGCTGCCGGAGCTGATGTCTCGCCCGGCATGCGTCCGCCGCCATTCTGTTGTTTCTTCATATCATGAATATTCTTCTTTGAGTCTCCTCTCACTAACAGTCCTCTCTTTTTTCCGCTCAACTCTCGCGCCGAGACGCTTCATCCTGTTTCGCCGAACCGGGCTTTCTCCGTCTGCTCGATTCGATGGCCGCAGCCTGTCAGCCCGGCATCAGCGACTCGGAAATGCCTGCCAAGGCATGCCCAACCATGGGCTCATTTTCCATCTCGACCGCGAGGTCTCCCAGGGCGACGATTCCGACGAGTCGATGGTCTCGGTTAAGAACCGGCAGCCGTCGCACCTGGTTCTCTCGCATCAGGCGCACCCCTTCCGCCACTTCGTCGTCTTCAAAACAGTAGCAGACGGCCGGTGTCATTGTCGTACCCACCAGATCCGTGAGAGGATTGTGCCCCGCCGCAACGGAACGGATAACGATATCCCGGTCCGTCAACATTCCCACAAGCCGGTCGCTGTCACAAACGGGCAGTGCGCCCACGTTGAGATTCTCCATGCGCTCGGCGGCATTTCGGAGAGTACTTTTTGGGGAAATACATTCCACACTCCACGTCATCAAATCGCGCACTCGCATAATAACACTCCTTCCGCTTCAGGATCCTCGAAAGGGCGCGATGGATTGCCGTCTCACGATGCGAGAAGAGATCCGTTATTGAGAAGCCTTACCGCCGATGCGAAAACGAAATGCCGGCGAAAGACCATGCTCGGCACCCTGATCCGAGGGAGTTTTCGGAACCATGCCCCTCTGTGAATTATCCCATTCCCCCCAGATATCCCACAGCATGGCAATTTGACGCCGCGCTGGTATCACGCCGCGCTGGCTACCAACGGCCTGGTTCTCGCTCAACCCTCAGTTGTTGGCAACGGAGGCATGAGTCAGTTCCATGGGTCGATCTATAGAAGTTTGAACTTCTCTGACTTCATCAAAACGACGCAATTGCCATGCCGCAAATGTGTTTTTCCGCCGCAAAAGTCTGAATCTCCGATGCGTCTTTCCTTCGGCCCCATAATTCCTTGAACGGCCGCGCTCGGGCATGCCTATAGCGAGATGTACCTTCCTTTTGACGAAGGAGGACTACCCGTGGAAACGTCTTACATCATCCAGGTTGTTGATGCAGTCAAGCCGCTTTTCTACATCGGGCCGGAAGAGGCTGCATCGGGAAAATCAGACGCGGCGCAAGAACCAACCCCATTGGGGCTCTCGCTGCGGGCTGTTACTGATCCGCTGTCGGCGCAGCGTTTCGACAATAAGGGGCGAGCTGAACATCAGGCCAAGCAATATGCCAACGATCTGCCCGACTTGAAGTTCGTCGTTCTCGAGATTCTTGCGCCAACGGTAAGTTTCTAATCCCCGGACATGCAAAAAGGCCACGAAGCGAGGCAACCAACTCCTGCGGAGCTTGGTCTGCTGTCACTTCGCGACCTGTTTGTTAGGTATAAGCGAGGCAGGGGGGCTTGTGTCCGCTTCTTTAGTAGGTGTCGCTGGAGATCGTCTCGCCGCCGTTGAGGGTGATCAGCGAGCGCTGAATGACGATATTCAGACTTTCTTTGAGGAACCTGACCGAACCATCGCCGAACAGGGCGTTCACGCCACCCGGGTGAAAACCGTAGATTTCATCATTCGCGCCGGCACTGTTGCCTTGTGATGGGCCGGATTGTGCGTACTGCGCGACTTCGTGGCTCGGGGTCGCCTTGTTGTTGATGGGGGTCGAAGAAACGATCGCGCTATCAGGCTCAGCCCAGCGCCAGAAGCGCCGCTGTCCCTGCGGAACCGGGCGTACCGTGGAGATCACCGGACTGACAAAACTTTCGGCATAGGCAGAAACGAATCGGGCGTCGCGACCCGCGTCCTCGGTCACCGCGATCGTCTGGCTGAGACCATCCGTGGCTTCGGCCAACCGGGTCATCCCTTGTTTGAGCAGACCATTCACTCTCGCATTTGTATTGCGGTAGATGGCAATTGGCGTGCTTCCCGTGCCGCCGGTGCGCCCGAGCGGGTCAATCGTGGTTGCGCAGGTGGCACCGTAGTCGGTGACTCCGTAGCCGATGCCGGCACGGCTCGACGCGGGGTCGTCAGGTTCGACCGCATCCCGCCCTCCCGAAGGCTCACGGTTCGCCGAAGGGCACAGAAGGGCTGAGACCACCATGCTATAGCCGGTGAAGTTCGCCCCGGTGATGTTGTTGTAATCGAGTGAGAAGTTGATGGCGTTAAACGTTGGGGTGGCTTCCATCTCGGGCAGGATTCGCGGGAAGAGCCCCACGCCGTCAACAAACTGATTGTTCGGTGGGCTCGAAGAGAAGTTGGTCGACTTGCCCGCGGGAGGGAAGGCCCCTTCGCGATTCTCATAGTTATGCAACGCCAGGCCAATTTGCTTGAGGTTGTTCGTGCATTGCGCCCGGCGTGCCGCTTCACGCGCGGCTTGTACCGCGGGAAGCAACAAGGCGATCAAGACCGCGATGATCGCGATCACGACGAGCAACTCAATCAAGGTGAATCCAGACCGGGACGACGTGTCCCACGAGGGCCGCTGTGGCGGCTGTGCGCATGAGCCTCGTTTCATGGTGCTCTTCTCTGGGTGGGTTCATGGTCGCGTGCATCACGTGCCTGCATCGGCCGATCGCGACCTCAATGGCCCAAGAACCACGATCCGTAAGAGTACCGTAACGAGGCCCCTATTTCCATCATTTGTTTGACAAGGGTAAAGTTTTTGTTGGCCAACGGAAGAATTCAGCAATCGGAGCCGGTGAGGCTTTGCTCGGAACCTCGAAGGCGAATTCAGCCCTTCGCGAACTGGGTCTCTCGCAGCATAGCTTTTCGACAAGGCCGGGAACTCATTGTCAATTGTCACCCACATCAGGGGTAGGCAAGCGACGCGGTACAATCGATGACACTTTCATCCGCCAGGACATCCCCATCGCGGACGGCGCCCTACTGACCACGCAGGTCAGCCCTTGGCGACAGCACAGAGCAAGCGGAGAGCGGTACTGGGCGCGGAGATGCGCGAACAACTCATTCACGCCCCCTCGCGGGCCGTCGATCGGCGTTGCGTGCTCGAGAGTTTGCTCGACAATTCTCTACTCTTAAATGGCTTTCCGCTGGCGTGCACGGTAGCGAAACGTAGAGAAACGTAAAGCAGACGCTACGCGGAGAGCGATCCCCCTACCGCCACAGCTCGCCACGAGGTGCGTCCGTCGGATTGTACCGAATTTCCGGGGCAAAATGAGGACCGTGCCCTGAAACGCGTCGTCGACTCGCTTACCCATCACGATGCTGATCCTCGTTGTTGGGCATTCATCGCGGGCCGCCTTTCCCCGGGTCCAAAAGACCTCTCGGCGTAGCCTCTCGAGAGGGAAAGGCGGCTCCCACCGGCCCCTCGGTGCTGAAAATGCGTCCGAGCCGGTTGGAAATTCGATCATCACAACCTGCGAAATCGGTCGACATGAAGGGGTAATACGGCTCGATTTCGTCGACAGACTGCAGGGGAAAACCTGTTGATAACCGGTCACCCGTAAGTGGACGTCCGGAGCGTTGTCCACACCCGTTCGGCTCTTGCCACGAGACAGGGGTCGGCCGCGGCGGATCGTGCCGGATTGGCCAACGACGTTGTCGACAGGTTTTCCCCTGGTGAACAAGGCCCGTTGTATTCGGTTAAGTTGTTTGGTATCATAGGTTTCATTGAAAGGCACCACGTTTATCAACAGGGCCGTCCTGTCCTTTCGATCATGACGAAGGTTGAGCTCTCTCTTCTTTTCGTTTGAAGAGCAGGGATGCACCAGGGGCCCAAACGTCCCTGGAGCAGGAGAGACCGACGAGGAAAACGCATGAAGGCCTTGTGCAACCGCGAAGGATTGCTCGCCGCGTTCGGGATGGTTAGTGGTGTCGTCCCCGCGCGCAGCCCCAAGCCCATCCTTCAGAATGTCAAGCTGGTGGCCGATGCCGATGACGGGTCTGTCCTGATGGGGACGGACCTGGAAGTGGGGATCCGGCACCGCGTGCGGGGCATGAAGGTCGAACGTCCCGGCTCGGTGATCTTGCCGACGCAACGTATGGGATCGATCCTGCGAACGAGTGCCGACACAGAGCTGGCCATCGAGGCCGACGAGGAGCGTCTGCTTGTTCGTGGTGTGCACTCCGAGTTCAAACTGCCAGCCGAGGACGCGAGCCTTTATCCCGAAGTGCCAGACTTCGCGGCGCCGAGCTACCATGTGATCCAGGCAGCCGACCTGAGGAAGCTCATCCGGCGCACGATCTTCGCCACCGACGTGGAGAGCACGCGCTACGCCTTGGGGGGCGTGTTGGTCGAGCTGAGCGACGACTCGATCACGATGGTGGGTACGGACGGGCGGCGTCTCGCACGGATGTTGGCCCCGGCCGAGACAGAGAACGGCGCTCCCATTCCTTCGGGCAGCCCGGTGATTCCGGTTAAAGCTCTCAAGCTGATCGAGCGTAACCTCAACGATGATGATCCCCCGGTCCACCTGGCAATCCAGGCTGGGGCCGCGGTGCTCGTGCGGACCGAACAGGCCATCATTTACAGCCGGCTGGTGGAAGGGCGATTCCCGCGGTATCAGGACGTTTTCCCAAGCCACGTCGAGGTCAAGATTCCGCTGGAGACCGGCCCGCTACGCCAGGCTGTCGAGCAGGCCTCGATCGTCACCAGCGAAGAGAGCCGCGGCGTCGACTTCAAGTTCTCCAGCGGTGTGCTGAAGCTCGCGAGCCAGGCGGCGGACGTCGGGAGCTCGCATGTCGACCTCCCAATCGCCTATGATGGAAAGGCGGTCGAGATCACGTTCGACCCGCGCTATTTAACCGACGCTCTTAAGACCCTTGACGACAGCACGACGCTCGTTGCGGAGTTGATCGACGCGAAGAATGCAGCCGTCTTTAAGACCGACGACCGCTACACGTACGTCGTGATGCCTTTGACCCGTGACCGTTGACGCGCCCGTCCCGCCCGAATCAACCTCGGCGCGGCGCCTACGACCTTTCGCGAACCCCGTTGCGGTGACGAGGGGATCGCGGTATCATGAAGAGACGTTCACGTTGTGAGCGCCAAACGACCGGCCGGTGAGCCGGATTCCTCCCGGCCTTTGGGTCGGGGGCGGATAGAAACCCGGGAGCGGATGGAAACGGAATCGTCCGACGCGGTGGGCTCGACGCGACGTCGTGGTCCGAAACCGCTGGCCGACATTCTGGGCGAGCTTTTTGCTCTGCGAGGGCTAGGACGGCTTCGCGCGCAGAAAGAGTTAGAGGATGCTTGGAATGCGGCCGTTGGTGAGCCGGGTTGCCGCCAAACGCGAGTCGGCGAAGTGCGACGCGGAATCTTGAACGTGACCGTCGCACACTCAACCCTCTTGGAAGAACTAGCGGCGTTTCAAAAGCCCAGCCTGCTCGCGGCATTGCGACGGAATGCGCCGGGAACCTTGGTCCACGATATCCGTTTTCGGGTAGGTCCCATCGACCCTCCGGCTTCTTCCCCGAGCCCCAATCCCACACCGGCGCCGTCCCCGAAGAAGGGAACACGCCGGGCCCGTGGTGATGGGCAATGACAGAGGAATGCAAGGTGAATCGGGATGTTCCGCCGGGTCGGTCTGACAGCCGGAGAAAGGGTAGATGGAGCGCTGCTCGACACGCAACAGAGCCACCCGGGACCGCGCCCCGCTGCAGCGAGGGGGGCCTTTAGGCGGTCCGTGAGGTGAGGCTTTGGATCGCGATCGCCTGTAGCACTCATTCTGATGGCTGTCGAAAACCTTTAAGTGGCCGCGTCCGGGGGCATCGATCCCAACGTGGCTTTCTCCGCGGCGCCGATCGAAATGGCTGAAGGCCCGTCTTCCTACTTGGCATGACCGAGGTGAACCCGCGATGAATTTGAGCAAGAGCGACGGAGCCGCGATCGGGTCCCCGGAGGCACCGGAACACCCTTCAATGAACGGCGAAGGGGCTGGAACGGCCTACACCGAGGCAAATATCCGAGTCCTCGAGGGAATCGAGGCGATCCGCAAACGTCCGGGCATGTACATTGGCGACACGACCTCGCGTGGTCTCCACCACCTGGTTTATGAAGTCGTCGACAACTCGATCGACGAGGCCATGGCTGGCTATTGCCGGCACATCCACGTCACGGTGCATCTCGACGGCTCAGTTTCGATCGTCGATGACGGGCGAGGAATTCCGGTAGGTCAGCACCCGCAATTTACCGATAAGAGCACGCTCGAAATCGTGCTTACGAAGCCCCACGCCGGTGGTAAGTTCGACCACGACACCTACAAGGTCTCCGGCGGTCTGCACGGTGTGGGTGTGACCGTCGTGAATGCCCTTTCCGAGTGGCTCCAGGCTGAAGTGCATCGCGATGGGCAGGTCTGGCGGCAGCAATACGAGAAGGGGGAAGCCCAGGGGCCCGTCCGCGCCAGCGGACCCACCAAGACGACCGGCACGCGGATCCGCTTCCTTCCCGACAACACGATCTTCGAGAAGATCGTGTTCGACTACGACATTCTCGAGAAACGGCTCCGCGAGCTTTCCTTCCTCAACAAGGGGATCGCTATCCGGCTGACGGATGAGCGTGGGGAAGAACGCAAGGATCAGGAGTTTTATTCCTCCGGAGGCCTGGGGGAGTTCGTCGCTTATTTAAATCGCGCGCAGACGGTTTTGCATCCGCCGGTTATGCTTTCAGGCAAAGACGAAGAGCGGGCGGTTGAAGTCGAAGTCGCTTTGCAGTACAACGAGTCGATTAGTGAGTTCGTCGTTTCGTACTGCAACAATATCAACACCGTCGAGGGAGGAACCCATCTTACGGGGTTCCGGACGGCGCTCACTCGGACGCTGAACACCTACGCCAAGGGAGCAGCGCCCGCCAAGAACAAAGACCTGGCGCTCAACGGCGAGGACTTCAAGGAAGGCCTCAGCGCGATCGTCAGCGTCCGCGTGCCTGATCCCCAGTTTGAAGGTCAGACCAAGACGAAGCTCGGCAACGGTGAGGTCGAGGGGATCGTCGCGAAGGTTGTCAACGACAAGCTCGCCGAGTTTCTGGAGACCAATCCCGCGGCCGCCAAGAAGGTGATCGCCAAGGCGCTCTTGGCTGCCGAGGCCCGGGAGGCGGCCCGTAAAGCCCGCGAGTTGGTGCGCAACCGCAAGGGGGTCCTTTCCGGCGGCGGCCTACCTGGCAAGCTGATGGATTGCACCACACGCGATCAGGATTCGAGCGAACTCTTTCTGGTCGAAGGTGATTCGGCCGGTGGCACGGCCGAAGGAGGGCGCGACCGGCTTTATCAGGCGATCCTGCCGCTCCGAGGTAAGATTCTCAACGTCGAACGCGCCCGGCTCGACCGGGTCCTGGGAAATGAAGAAGTCCGTAACATCATCACGGCCGTCGGCAACGGCATCGGTGAAGAGGAAGACCCCTCGAAGAGGCGCTACGGCAAGGTTGTGATGATGAGCGATGCCGACGTCGACGGCTCGCACATCCGCACCCTCCTGATGACCTTCTTCTATCGTCAGATGCCCCGACTCGTCGCCGAAGGGCACTTGTACGTCGCACAGCCGCCTCTCTACATGGTTGAGACCAAGAAGAAAGAACGCCGCTACGTGCAGACCGACGTCGAAATGCAAAACATCCTCGTCGAGATCGGCCTGAGCAACGCTCGCGTGCAACCGCGCGGTGTTGAAGACGAAGGGCAGTGGATTGTCGGCGATCGGCTTCGAGTGCTCCTCGATCTCGTGAACGCGCTCGAAGGAGGCTTGAGGGTGTTCGGACGTCGGAACCGGCCGCTGCGCGACTTTTTGGCGATGGCTCATCCGGATACCGGACAGCTCCCGACTCGGCTGGGAATTGTCCAGGGAGTGGAAACTCCCCTCTACAATGACGACGACCTCATCGCATTCCGTCAGCAATATCCGGAGGCCATGGCCGAGGAATACGCGACACCTGTGGTAGCGGCAGAAGACGGCGACGAGTCAACGACCGGCGATGGCGCTCATGACAAACGCGCTCGGGTCGAAGAACTGCACGAAGTGATCTCGCTCAATAAACACCTGGCGCGGCTCCGCGAGGAATTTGGGTTACGGGCCGAAGCTCTCTTGCCGATTGAAGTCATGGGGGACGATCCTCCGCCCCGATTCATCCTCCATCGCGACTCCGACGAGCATTCGCTTTTCGACCTCCGCAGTCTGCCGCCGACGGTGCGGCACCTCGGCGAACGGGGAATCAAGATCACCCGGTTCAAGGGGTTGGGCGAAATGGACGCCGAGCAGCTCTGGGAGACCACCATGGATCCCGGTCGGCGCACCTTGCTTCAAGTTCAGCTCGACGATGCGGCCTCGGCCAACGACCTGTTTACAACCCTTATGGGAGATGACGTCGAGCCGCGTCGCGAGTTCATCGAAAGACACGCCCTGGAGGTTAAGAACCTCGACGTCTGAGTGTTTGATGGCAAAGGTGTCTTCATGAGCTCACGAATTCGAAGATCGTTCTTTTCCGTGAGTGCGTTGCTTGGTTCCAGATTCTTGTGCCGGATCAGGTCTTTCCGGTAGGTTGGGTTTGTTTGACCCACCGATCAGCTTTGCGTAAGTATCGATTCTCAGGATTTGTGGGAAGAGGCAGACAGCGAGTGACTCCGGCTGATGGACTGTCTTGGGCCCGGAAGCCGGAGTGGTCTCTCAAGCAAAATTCGTGGATTCATGCACAGAGGCAGGGGGCGGCCCTGGCGATCGTTCATGAGACGAGCCGCATGACCGCCTCCGAGGATCAGTGTTCGTTGGCGAGCGGATGACTTTGCGGGGCATCGAAGGGTACCGGGTCCTTCCCCGACGTTGCGCGTGGGGTCCGGTGTCATCGCTCGACCCTCAAGGGTTTGTGGTGCGTTTGTCTTTGCAAGTGTTTTGATTCGGAAATTTGTTAATGAACGAAGTGGGAATGTCCCGGTCCCCCCGTGGGCTGGGTGTTGCGGCCGTAAGGGGTGATTTGCATCGGTCCCAAGAACACCCCTGGGCGCTTGGCGACTCGAACAAACAAGTTGTTCGGGCCACCCATCTTCTTTGAGATGACTCCTGCGAACTTGTCACTCGGGACGCTTCGGGATGCGTCGAGAGTGTGTAAAGGCAGCTCCGGACGTTGCATCGAGTCGGAATGGGAATTAGATCGATTGAGCCCGTCCGCAGTGGGAAGGGATGATGGGGATCGCCCAGAAAGTTTCTCGCGTATTTATTGATGCGGTCCGTTCTCGCGGGCAGTCTTACTTCGCCAAGGGGCGAGTGGCTGTAACATCGGCAACCGCCGGTGAAGTGATTGCCCGGGTGCGAGGGACGGCCAAGTATCGGGTCCGGCTTCGGACGCGCGGGAGCAAGCTCCACGTGTCTTGCTCGTGCCCCTACTTCACGCCGTTCGGAGATCCGTGCAAACATATCTGGGCCACGATATTGATGGCCGACGCGCGGAACCTGCTTCAGGCATCTCCGGTCCGCCCGTTGAAAGTCATTAGCGACATGCCCCGACGCCCCGTGGCCCCGGAGAACGGCGCCGGGCAGGGGGAGGTTCCAGGGCATGGTCATCTCCAGGGACCGCCAACGCACCATCCCCAGGGACGGCATCGCGGCAAGGAACGCACCGGGCGCGGCGGCCAGGTACCACAGCCCCACTGGAACGGCGGCAAAGTGCCCCAAGGGGGAGGACCTCCGCGCACCCGGCCGGTCAACGCGAGACAAGTCAACGCGAGGCCGGTGAACCGAAACTCGAAGCGGTTGCTGGTCTTCATTCTCGACGTTCCGTCCACGCTTGCTTACAACCAGGTGGTGATCGACCTGGCCCGGCGCCAGCGCCGGCCAAGCGGCGACTGGGGCCCGCTCAAACCATGGTGGCATGCGCCGGGAACGCCGCACGCGAAATACGATCCCGAAGATCGCGATCTGCTGATGCTTCTGGATGAGGCCCAGGCGCTGGCCTTGGCCAACAACGGCACCTTGCCGCCGGGTGCCGGCCCGATCGAGTCGATGGGCACGCGCCGGTATGTGCTCCGACATAACCAGAGCATGATCGTCGAGAAACTCGCCAAGAGTGGCCGGCTCCGGCTCCGCAGGACCGAGGGAGAAGACGATCCCCCGACCATGCGCTGGGACGACGGCACGCCCTGGCGGTTCGCGCTCGAAATTCGCCCCGAGCTTGGCGGTAAGCGCTGGTCCTGGCGCGGCTCGCTCCGCCGTAGTGAAGGACGCGGCGACCGCATGGACCTCGCCGAACCGCTGGTCCTCGTCCCCGGGCTGGTGATCCAGGGGGTCGGCCGCGCGGCTCGGTTCGACGACATCGGCGTGCTGCCCTGGATCGTCCGGCTCCGGCACGAGAAGGAAATCGTCTTCGCCGAGCCACAGCAAGATATCATGCTCGGTCGAATCCTGGCCGAAGCGCGCGTGCCACCATCGGAACTCGTCGAGACGGTGCAGTTCGAGGAGATCGACACCACGCCTCGACCCTGTCTCACCTTGCGCACACCTCGGCAAAACTGGGGCCCAGGCTCGGATCGGCTCTTGGCCGAACTCGAGTTCGACTACAACGGCGCATTGATCCCTGCCGGCCGAACGACTCCGCTCGCGGTGTCGACCGAGTTCGGGCTGGTCATTCGCCGCGACCCGAAGGCCGAGGCTCAGGCGGATATCTTCCTGTTCGAGCTTGGATTCCGCGAATCGAAAGATCCGCGAGTCGATCCCGGCACGATGGAGTTGCCCCCGAAACGGATGGGGCAGGTCACTCGCGACCTGGTCTCGGCCGGTTGGCGGGTCGAAGCGGAAGGAAAACTGATCCGCCCCGCAGGTGAGTTCAAGCTTGCGGTCACAACGGGCATCGATTGGTTCGAGCTCGGCGGCCAGGTCGACTACGGCGGCCAGAGCCTGAGCCTGCCCGATCTGCTTGCGGCTGCGCGTCGCGGTGACACCATGGTCACGCTCGGCGACGGCTCAATGGGCATGCTGCCCGAGGAATGGCTCAAAAAATACGGCATGCTCGCGGACTTCGGAACCTCCGAAGATGGGCATGTTCGCTTCGGCCAGGCCCAGGCTGGTTTGCTCGATGCGCTCCTTGCCGCGCAACCTGAGATCCGCGTCGATGCCGCATTCCAGAAGGTCCGTGAAACCCTCCACCGGTTCGACGGTGTGCAGCCGGTCGACGCTCCGGCCGGCTTCCACGGCGAGCTTCGACCTTATCAGCGCGAAGGTCTCGGCTGGCTCGACTACCTCCAGAAATTCGACTTCGGCGGTATTCTTGCAGACGACATGGGTCTTGGTAAAACAATCCAAGTCCTTGCACTCCTTCAAAAGCGCCGGGCGCGGCGACAGGCCAAGGCCCCGTCGTTGTCCATTGTGCCGCGGTCGCTGGTTTTCAACTGGATGCAAGAAGCGGAGAAATTCACGCCGAGGCTTCGCGTTCTCGACTACACCGGCCCGGCCCGTCACGCGATGCGCGAGACGTTCCGCGACTATGACCTGGTCATCACCACTTACGGCACCCTGCGTACCGACATCGCCGAGCTCGCTCAGTTCGAGTTCGATTACGTGATCCTTGACGAAGCGCAGGCGATCAAGAACTCCGACAGCCAGGCGGCCAAAGCTGCTAGATTGCTTCGCGGCCGGCACCGGTTGGCCATGAGCGGTACACCGATTGAAAATCATATCGGTGAACTTTGGTCGATCTTCGAGTTCTTGAATCCCGGCATGCTCGGGGCGGGTTCGGTCTTCAAACGGCACGCCGACGGTGATCGCACGCTGCTGGCCAAGTCGCTCAAGCCGTTCATCCTGCGCCGCACTAAGTCGCAAGTCGTTCAAGATCTCCCCGAGAAGACCGAACAGACCCTGCACTGCGACATGGAGCCCGCGCAACGCAAACTCTACGAAGAGTTGCGGGCGCACTACCGTCAGGCTCTGTTGCGCAAAGACTCGGCCGAGCTCAACCGCTCCAAGATTGAAGTCCTCGAAGCTCTCTTGCGGCTCCGCCAGGCGGCTTGCCACCCGGGCCTCATCGACCCGACGCGCACCATCGAGCCGAGCGCCAAGCTCGACATGCTCTTGCCGCAGCTTTCCGAGGTTATCGAAGAAGGGCACAAGGTCCTCGTCTTCTCGCAATTCACGAGCTTCCTGTCGATCGTTCGCGAACGGCTGGATCAGGAGAAGATCCGCTACGAGTATCTCGACGGCCGGACTCGCAACCGGGCTGATCGTGTGGAAAGATTCCAGAACGATCCTGACTGCCCCCTCTTCTTGATCAGCCTCAAAGCCGGTGGTCTCGGTTTGAATCTGACCGCCGCGGAATACGTCTACCTTCTCGACCCCTGGTGGAACCCCGCAGTTGAAGCTCAGGCCATCGACCGCTCCCACCGTATCGGACAGACCCAGCGCGTCTTTGCTTACCGCCTGGTCTGTCGTGATACCGTCGAGGAAAAGATCCTCGAGCTTCAGCAAAAGAAGCGCGAGCTTGCTGACGCCATCCTCAACGCCGACAACCGCCTGATCCAGAACCTGACCCGTGACGATCTTGAGTTCCTCCTGACCTGAGGAAGCGCAGCTTCCTCTCAGCGGAAGCTGCCCGCGAGCGCAAAGCCGGTTCCTGAAGCCCTAAGGCTATCGAAAGTCCCCCCATTTCGAGGAGCTAGCGCCCGATGTCCGTACTTTGCCCCAGAGCAAGCCAGCCCATCCTCCCGCTTCTTGTCGCCCTCTGGATCACAACACCTTGCGTCCAGTCCGCGGAGAAGAACGTTGCTCCGATCGAAATACGTCCGTCATGGAAGACCGGTGATATACGCAGCTATGAACGTATCAAAACGCGACGCCAAATAGTCAGCGGTAAGGAGACAACCAAGAAGTCAGGTCGCAGCATCGTGGATGTGAAGATCGCAGAGGCAAGCCAGAAGGGTTACATTGTCCGCTGGTCGTATGGGCAAACAAGGGTCGACGATCCCGAAGCGGCCCAAAACCCATTGGCTCGCGCCATGATGAACATCATCAACAGCATGAAAATCATGCTGGAACTCGACAAGAATTCGGCAATCACCGGTGTGCAGAACTGGAAAGAACTGAAGACAACCGCCGCCGCGATGGGCAAGGCTTTCACAGAAAATCCGGAAGCCAAGGGACTGGATCAAGCGACAGCGGACAGGCTACGTACGATGGTGACGTCGATGTACTCCAGCAAGGAGCAGATCGAACAAGCTTTCACGCACGAGCCTCAACTCTTTTTCTTTCCCCTGGGACGAACCTACGAGCTGGGCAAATCTCACGAATACGATGACCATTTGCCCAACCCGTTAGGGGGAGAGCCTCTCCCTTGCCAAGGCCGCGTGTCGCTCAAATCCTACAATAAGGCGACCGGGCGAGCCTTGGTGACCTGGACCCAGACCGTCGATCCTGAAGTGGCGCAGAAGGTCATTCTCGAGACACTGAAGACGATGGGCAAGCAGCTTGGGCGAACCGCACCTCCGAATCCTGATGAGTTCAAGAATTTCTCGGTCGCCGACCATGCCGAGTTCATCGTCGACGCCAAATCCGGTTGGCTGGAAGAATTCTCCCACACCCACGTCGTCAAGACGGGAAACAGTACGCGCGAAGACATCTTGGAAATGAAAGTCCGCAAGAGCCGTTAATAGGTCTCCTGAAGATTTCCTCGCGATCGCATGAGGAAATCATGAACAGCCGGATTGTCTCTGTGGCGCGAAGGCATCTCGAAATCATCGTCGCATTGGTTTCTCGCGCAAACACGTTGCATCATCCTTTCGTCTTCGCGAAAATGCCCTCGCATGAAGATCGAACGTGAGTGATTGAAGCCCCTAGGTTTTGAACACATCGGCTTCGTCGAACTTAGGATGTTCATTCATGTATGCGCTGAAACGAATGGTTGCCTATGTAATTGACTATGTCATCGTTCTCTTCCCCACCGTTTTTGCGATTCGATATGCCGTGGAACGGTTGGGGAACCAGATACCCAGTCCGATCAGTGCCCACATTGGGATGGCGACCTGGGGGATTTCCCTCATGGCTCCCGCCTTGATCCTGGGAATCATTACGGGCCTGACGGGAAGAACGCCTGGTAAGCTCATCACTTTCTTGAAGGTTCAAGACTATGGCGGTGATCCCCCCGGGATCGCGCAGGGGATCGTCCGAGAGCTTGTGAAAGCCGTTTCGCTCGGATTCTTCTTCGGAATGATTTACGCTCTTCAGGCAGTCGTGACCAAGCGGCGTACCTTTTACGATGAATGGCTCGACCTCGACGTGGAAGACCTGCGCCCCACCGGGCTAACACCCACACAAAAGAACTTCCGCAAATACATGCGAGAAAAGCAGCGCCGGGAAGGCCGCTAAGCTTTGTCTCTCGACGAGACACGGCCATTTCGAGAGACGCCCCCGAATGGGCAACGGCTGAGAGCCGGAGATGAAACGCTTGAGGCCGGCGGCGCGTCCCCAAAAAGACTCTGCCCCTCTCCCGACCAGTGATCGGGAAAGGGGCAGAGAGATAGCCAACAAGTCTTGGCGTTTTGGCTGGCGACGACTTAGAAGCCGGCCGAGTTCGAGCTTGATGGGGGAGCCGAGACCGGCGGACTGCGCTTGACTTCGGGTTTCCGTGGAAGCTTTTCGTCAAGCATCGCGGCGTTGTAGACGAAAGCCGCCATGATGACCGAGGCCTGCTTCATGTCATCGGCCTGAATACGATCGTACACATCCTGGTTTGAATGGTGGGTACGAGTGTCGTACTCGATTTCGTCCTGGATGAACTGGAAGCCTGGGAGGCCGATGCCGTCGAACGACTGGTGATCAGTACCACCGGTATTCGAGATCGAGAGAGTGGCCGCCCCCATATCGCGGAACGGCTGGAGCCATTTGCGGAAGATGGGGCGCACCGTTTCATTGCCTTGCAAGTAAACGCCCCGGATCTTGCCGGTTCCGTTGTCGAGGTTGAAGTAGGCGGAGAAGGCATCAAACTCGGGCTTAGGAGTGCTCGACTCGCTCGCGGACTTGGTGCTCTCTGACTCGGGGGGCCGCGGTCCGCCCCCTTCAGGAGGGTTGTAGCTCTTACCGAAGTGCTGCAAGACGAACGCACGCGACCCATGCAGGCCTTGCTCCTCACCGCTCCAGAGGCCGATCCGAATCGTCCTGCGCGGTTTGAGGTTGAGAGCCTTGAGGATCCGCACCGCCTCCATCGTGACTGCCACGCCGGCTGCGTTGTCAGTCGCGCCGGTGCCGCTGTGCCACGAATCGAGGTGGCCGCCGAGCATCACAACCTGATCCTTGAGGTCACTTCCAGGGATCTCGGCGACCGTGTTGTAGGCCATCAAGTCGTCGTTGCCGAACTCGACCCCTAGGTCCACGGAGATCTTGAGAGACTCTCCGCGCTCGATCATGCGAATCAGGCGATTGTAGTGTTCACTGGCGACCACGATCTGCGGAAGGGTCTTGGGAGCGTCCTTATCCCAAGCGGAGATTCGCTTGGCTCCCGGGGCAGGGGGTGGGCCGCCAGGCGTGGGCACCTGAGCCGAGCTGACGAAGAGCGTGCCGCCGTCTCCGGTCGTGCTCGGATCGATCAGGAGCGCGGCCCCCTCTTCAATCAAGAAGAGGAGCCGTTTTCGGGCGAGCTCGCGCGCCTGCCGGAAAGAGTCAGCGCGAGCGTCGGCGGAGGGAGGAGCGCCCGAGCCGCCGCTTGGCGCCGCGCCTCGTCCATTGCCGTTCGCGTTCGGTGCGGAGCCCGCCGCCAGGGTTGTCGGGGGTGTTCGATCCGTGGGAGGTCGACGGCGCGTGCCTGGCTCGGGTGCGTCCGCGAGGTCGAGGAGTTGTTTGTCAGAAAGCCGGGTCGCCAGAGGCTCGAATCGCGCGGCGAGGTCTCGCGGCCGCGAGGTAAGGACGATCGCCCCTTTGAGCTTGCCTTTATATTTCGCGAAGTCACTTTCTGTCTTCGCGTCGAGGTAGACGACATCCGCGGTCAGCAGACCGTCAGTGGCCGGCGACCAGGCCTTGGGGTAGGCGATCAACGGAATGCACTGGGGCTCGACCACCTGCGCGGAGAACCGTTTGAGAGTCCAACCGCGCCCGAACGGTCCCCAAGACTCGAGGTTACCGTTCTCCAGACCCCACTCACCCAGCTTGCTCTTGGTCCACTCGTTCGCCCGCTTCATCCCAGGAGACCCGGTCAGCCTGGGGCCGATCACGTCGGTGAGGTAACTCAGCGTCGACATGACCTGCGAGTGCTTAAGCCCTTCTTCCTTGATCCGATCGATGGGGTCGCTCTCCGCCGGCTTCGATTCGGCCGATTTGCCGGGTGTTGCCTCCTTCGCCGCCTTGGACTCCTGCTCGGCCTTTTTTGAGGCCTCCTTCGCAGGGGCTTCAGCCACGGGGGCCGAAGGTTGGGTGTCGGCGGCCACCGCAAGCGAGAGAGACAGAGGCAAAGACATGGTCAAAACGAGAGGCGCTGTCTTGATCCAGAAGGGATGGGGCATGGATAGAAGGGCTCCGGTCCGTTGAGAATCCCTGGCTCAATGGCGTCGATGTCTTCACTACACCAAAGCGGCGATAACCAGCTCGGGTTCGGCAAAACAATTCCAAAGATTACTCGTCAAGGATCCTTTTCGTCCAGCAGCCCCTCTTTCGGGCGGTCGTTTTTAGGATCAACGAGGCGTTATGTCTTATTAAACTAATGTTGAAAAGGGATTACTCCCTGGCGCTCTCCTCCTAAGTAGAAGGCCGTTGCGCTCGTCTTCCGTATTTCAGGCACCTCTTCTCCTCGGAATCGGAAATGGCGTTGTATTCTCAGGGATAGGGAACAATAATACACTAGGTTCGGCGAACATGTCTTGTGGATCGTGAAGCAACGCAGGTGCCCCTAATTCCATGCGAGTTAAATGAGGAGCGGTAAACGATGAGCGTCTTGGCAGGCTGCTTGATAGGCATGTTTCTTGTAAATGAAGTGCCACAAACAGGTTGGGAAAAGGCGAAAATCGTCTCGGTCATGACCACTGATACGGTGGTGGTTGAGGTTGCCGAGAATCCCAGCCTCTGGGTAAATCTCCTGGGGGTAGGCACGCCCGACTCCGTGGATTCGCGCAAGGAGACGTTTCTACTGGGCAAACCCGACATCAATTGGCTCGAGAAGTGGATCCCGCCGGGGACGCCGGTCTGGATGGAGCGGCGCGGTGCAACGATCACGGGGCGTCCCATCGTCTTCCTATATAGGTTGGACGATGGTTTCTGCTGGAACGCCTTTTTGGTCAAGACGGGAGCCGCATATGCCCGCGAGCAACTGCCGTTTGCCGAGTTCAGCAAATTGGTCTCGTATGAAGCCCAGGCAAAAGAGAAGAAAGTAGGGCTTTGGGAGGGTTATAAGCCGGTGGTTGTCGCGGCTCCTCCAATCGAGACTAGCCCTCGGAGGATCCAGACGGTTTTCACGCCTCCCAACTTCGTGGCTCCGAGGCGGCGGACCCGCCCCCGCTATGCCAGCCAGGCGGCGGCGAGGGCTGAGTTGGACATGATGATGGGCCTCATGATGATGGGCTCGCCTTACGGCTCATGGGCCGATCGGACGGTTTCTGTCCGTGGCTACTACCGCTCGAATGGCACGTGGGTCAACCCCTACATGCGCAGACCCCCCGGCATGGGCCGGTAAAGGCTGGGGAGCGTCCAAACCGGGCCGGTTGGTTATATGCGGGTCGATTCGTGAAAGAGGCGTTTGTTGATCGTCGGAAAATCAATGTCGGCCCGGTTGACGAAAACGATGACCCCTCCGCCATCGGCCGAGCAGAACGACATGTTGGTTCGGATGCCCGGATCCGCGCCATTATGCCCCCAATGGCGGCGCCCCTCTCGCAGGTCGGTTACCCAGCAGAGCCCTTGCTGGGGCGACGTCGCGGCCTGCGGGGTCAACATGAGCCGGACAGTGTCGGGCTTCAGAATTTGCGCGCTGCCATAAGATCCATCATTGGCATAGGCCATTAACAGTCGAGCCAGTTGATTGACGGTGGTTCGCAGCGCGCCATCCGGATAATTCGGGAAGCTGTAGAGGCAAAGCGGTTGATAAGCGCCGCCAGTGGCATCACGCTCCGGCTCGCCACCCAAGAGCCCGAACTTCCGGTATACATCGATCTCTTCGCTGGAAGAATCGCCGTCCCCCATCGGGATATAGGGCACGGCGTGAGCAGCGACATCGATTTCGGAAAGCATCCATCCCGTCCGCTTCATTCCCAGCGGCTCGAAGATATTCTTCCGGGTGTAGTCCGGCAGCGACTCTCCCGAGGCTCGCTCCACCAGGTATCCGAGGAGTCCGAAGGCAACGTTGGAATACGCGCTCTTCTTCCCCGGCTTCCAGGGGTGGAAGTTGGCCTTTTGGTCGTAGTAGCGGCCTCCTGGCGTGAAATAATCCTTGAGCCAGGCCTCCAGCGGTTGGCGTGGGTCTCCGCTGGCGTAGCTGGAGCCATAAGCCTGGCTGTCCGCGATGCCCGACCGATGCGTAAGCAATAGTCGATAGGTGATGGGCGTGTTCGAGTATTCGGGACTTTTCACGGCAAAAGGGAGGTATTCGCTGACGTCGTCATCGAGCTGAAACTTCCCCTTTTCCCAGAGTTGCATCACAGCCGTGGCCACGATCGTCTTTGAAATGGAGCCGATGTTCTGCAAGACGAGATCCGGATCCATCGGCATTTGCTTCGCAACATTCGCCCAGCCATATCCTTTGGACCAGACAACTCGGCCGTCTTTGATGATGCAGGCCGCCAGCCCAGGGATCCGTAGCCTGCGGCGCTCCGCCTCAATGAAGTCGTCGAGACTTTCTGTCTCTGCCTCCGCCTCTGCACGAAGCGTTGGCTTCCCGAGAAAGAGTGAGGCCGCGCCGGTTCCCGCCGCGACAAGGAAGGTTCGCCTGTCATAGATGTTCAATGACATAATTGTGGCGCCCTAAAGACTTGAACGTGAGGCGAAGTGCCTGAGTGGCGTCGATATTGTCGTGTCGGCTCTGAAGGAGATAGGCAAAGATCGAAGCGAACGTGGGTCGTCATAACACATCCTGTCGGAGAGCGTAATAGCGAACCTGGATCAGGTTGACCGGAAATCAGGGAAGGTCTTCAGAGCGTATAGCCGGCAGAAGCCACCAGGCACATGCAAGGGTGTCAGCTCTCAGAGAACAGTCGCTCGGCAAACCCCCACCCGATATGCTTGGAGATCGAAGCCCAGCCAACATCATGTGAGCGGAAAGCTATGGGTCGATACCTCTCCGGGACGCGCCTTCTACTCAGGCTCATCAGAAGGGGTGATATTGGTCGTTAGCCCCTTTGCGTGGACCCAGCCGGCTCTCTCTTATGACCCGATGGCATCGCTCGATGGGCCAGGGCAGCAAGAGAAAGGTCCTCGACACCGTCAGGCGAACTCTTCTATGTCACCATTCAAAAGGTCCGCCTCGTCCCGTTCTCGATCGACCCCGCGCTTTATCCAGGGATGTCCCGAGAGTGGGTCAAGACGAACCTGCCTGACAACAAAGCGAGGAAGTTCATGCTTGGTCTCACACTCGATGTTGGGAACGGCAACGATGGAGACGGCAGCGGAAGTCAGCCCAGGGAGCCGGGAAGGGATGGACGAAACGCTGCTCACAAACGATTTGCCGCAGATGTTGGGTAATTTCTCGGGGAAACAACGCTAAACTAAAGAAGGTAGATTCCTCCTGAGGGTCGCAGGGTTAAATCCATAAAGACCCACCCTGGATCGATCTTGAGCCGCCGCATCGGTCTCTCCACAATGCCCCAGCCGTTCGCGATGTGCCTTCCGAGATAGATCATCAGATTGGTCAAGACTTTACGACGAGATCGCTTGGTCCCTACATCGCTTGGTCACGCATCCTGGCATTCGTCAAAAGACGCTCCCGCCGCCACCCGAAAGGCCGACCAAGCAGATTTGATATAATCCCATGACTTGCGAGGGTGAGAACGAGTGAACCTGCGCAATGCTTTGTTCGGGACACTGATTCTGGGGGCCGTCAGCTTCTCGGACGAGGCTGCTCGCGGCGCCGATGCGTTGGCGGTCGCAAGTCCCTCGAGAGACCGGGATCAGGCTTCCTTGGAAGCCATGGCCAGCTTCGAGAGGACCGCGGCTCCGTTTTTGGCCAAGCATTGCTTCGCCTGCCATGGCCCCAAAAAGCAAAACGCCGACCTCACGCTGGACCGGAAGTTTGATCAGAAGTCGATCCAGGAGGATCGAGCGATCTGGGAGAATGTTCTGGAGATGGTCCGTAGCGGCGAGATGCCTCCCAGGTCAAAAAATGGGGTCCGGCCCGAAGCCGGTGAAATCGACCCCGCGCTTCGCGCAATCGAGACTGCGCTGGCGCAATTCGACTGCTCGACCACGCGCAATCCCGGACGCGTTACTCTCCGGCGGCTCAACCGCGAAGAGTACAACAACACCATCCGCGACCTGGTCGGCATCGACTTCAAACCGGCCGACGATTTTCCCAACGATGACATCGGCTACGGCTTTGACAACATTGGCGATGTCCTCTCACTCTCCCCCTTGCTCCTGGAGAAATACCTGACCGCGGCCGAGTCGATCATGGACAAGGCCATCGTTGTGGCTGATCCTCTCAAGCCTTCCAAGGCCCGGCTCGACGTTCGCTACGACCCGAGGGCTGTGGAGCATCGCGCGGGCGTTGGCGACTTCCTGCACTCCCGAGGGTCGTTCAATTCCGAGACCTTTCTGGAGGAAGGGGATTACGTCGTTCGGTTCCAGGTCTACAGCCACCAGTTGGATGATGAGCCGGTGCGCGGGGCCATTCGCTTCGAGCGGCAGGTCATCCACGAGTTCGAGGTTCAGGCCGATCGTCAACACCCGGCGACGATTGAAGTGAATGTGCGAGGTAAGGGACGAACCGGCCACTTCGGCCTGGCCCTTCTGAACGCATACCGCGATCCCGACATCACTGGCACCAACAAATACCGTCGCGGCATCATCATGCGATCGGTCTCGGTGGATGGTCCCTACAACGCCCCTCCACCGGTTCTGCCGGAAACGCACAAGCAGATCATCGCGCATCGCGAAGGCCAGTCTCCTCGCGAGTCGGCCCGTGAAATCGTCGCCCGCTTTGCTACCCGTGCGTTCCGCCGCCCCGTCAAGGCGGAAGAAGTGGATCGCTTGCTGGTGCTCTACGACCGCGCGGAGAAGGAAGGAGAACGGTTCGAGAACCGCATTCGCCTGGCTCTCCAAGGGGTACTCGTTTGGCCCGCCTTCCTCTTCCGGGTTGAGGTCGACCCCTCGGCCGCCAAGCCGGGAAATGCTTATCCCGTCGATGAGTATGCCCTGGCGACCCGGCTTTCGTACTTCCTCTGGAGCAGTATGCCGGATGAAGAATTGTTCACTCTGGCAGGGCAAGGGAAGCTGCGGGAGAACCTCGAGGCCCAGGTCAAGCGCATGCTGCGCGACCCCAAGTCGGCCGCCTTCGTTGCCAACTTCTCCGGCCAGTGGCTCACGACTCGTAAGCTCGCTTACGTGATGCCGGATCCCAAGGAGTTTCCCAGCTTCGACGACGAGCTTCGCGCGGCGATGGTCCGGGAGACCGAGCTTTTCTTCGAGGCGATCCTTCGGGAGAATCGCAGCATCCTCGACTTCCTCGACGCCGACTTCAGTTTCGTCAACGAGCGACTGGCCAAGCATTACGGGATCGCGGGGGTCTCGGGCAAGGAGTTCCACCGGGTCACCCTTCCTCCCAACCGAGGGGGAGTTTTGACGCAGGCGAGCGTGCTGACGTTGACGTCGAATCCCACGCGGACCTCGCCCGTGAAGCGCGGTAAGTGGGTGCTCGACCAGATCCTGGGAACACCCCCTCCTCCTCCTCCCCCCGACGTGCCGAACCTCGACGAGGAGAAACGGCTTAGCGGCTCGCTTCGCAAGGTCATGGAGCAGCACCGCGAGAACGCACTCTGCGCCTCGTGCCACCGGCGCATGGACCCGATCGGCTTCGCCTTTGAAAATTACGATGCCATCGGCGCCTGGCGCGACAAGGATGGTTCATTCTCGATCGATCCCTCGGGTGTTCTGCCGGACGGCCGCTCATTCCAGGGACCTGGGGAATTGAAAACCTTGCTGCGGGGCCAAAAAGAAGGCTTCCGCCGCTCCTTGACGGAAAAAATGCTTACCTATGCCATTGGGCGCGGCCTCGAATATTATGATCGGTGCGCTGTCGATGGGATTCTGAAAACCCTGGATCATGACGGCGACCGGATGGCGACCTTGGTGGTCGAGGTGGTCAAGAGCGAACCCTTCCAGATGCGAACGGCGACAGGGGAAGAGCCATGATGAGCGATGGGCGAATCTCAAGGCGCACGGTTTTGCGCGGCCTCGGCACGACGGTGGCTCTGCCGTTCCTGGAAGCGATGACTCCGCGATTGCTCGCCGGCAGTCCCGCGGTTCCGACCCCTCGCCGCATGGCCTTCTTCTACGTCCCCAACGGCGCCAACATGGCTGACTGGACGCCGAAGGCCGAGGGGACTGGCTTTGAGCTGCCGGCCATTCTCGAGCCCTTGGCCTCGGTACGCGAAGACCTGCTCGTTTTGACGGGGCTCACCTGTGACAAGGCTCGCCCCAACGGCGATGGAGCAGGGGATCACGCCCGGGCCTCGTCGGCCTTCTTGACCGGCTGCCAGGCGCGCAAGACCTCGGGGGCCAACTTCCGATCGGGCATCTCAGCCGACCAGGTCGCGGCATCCCGCGTGGGCGAGCACACCCGCTTGCCCTCGCTTGAGCTTGGCATTGAGCGTTACCGTGGCAGCGGCAACTGCGATAGTGGCTACTCTTGCGTCTATGAGCACACGATCGCCTGGCGTTCCCCAACATCCCCCTTGCCGACCGAGGTCGACCCCAAGCTGGTCTTTGACCGACTCTTTTCCGAGCGCCCCAACGACCCTGATCGCCTGAAGCGCAACCGCCTCCGCGCCAGCGTGCTCGACGCCGTGTTGGGAGAGGCGAAGAGCCTGGACCATCATCTTGGCGGCTCCGACCGGCAAAAGCTCGACCAGTACCTGACCTGCGTCCGCGAACTCGAACAGCGGATTGCCCGCGCCGAGAGCTTGCCTCCCGTCGCTCCTCCGAGCGGGGTCTCTCGTCCTCAGAATGCGCCGGCCGACCTGTCGGAGCATCTCCGCCTGATGTGCGACCTGATGGTCCTGGCCTTCCAGACCGACGTGACCCGTGTGATTACCTGCATGTTCGGCCGCGAAGGAAGCGAACAGAAGTACCGGATGGTCGGCATTTCCGAAGGGCATCACGAGCTCTCACACCATCGCGGTGACCCCGACAAGAAAGCCAAAATTCGCACGATCAACACCTATCACATGCAACAGTTCGCTTACTTCCTGGGCAAGCTGAAGTCGATCCCCGAAGGAGACGGTACGCTCCTCGATCATTGCATGATCGCCTACGGTAGCGGCAACAGCGACGGCAATCGCCACAACCATGACAATCTGCCAATCCTCCTCGCAGGCAAGGGGGGAGGTACGCTTAAGACCGGGCGCCACATCCGCTACCCCAAAGACACCCCCGTCAACAACCTTTGGCTTGCGATGCTCGAACGCATGGATGTGCATATGCGAGAGCTTGGAGACAGCACCGGGGTGTTGCAAGGCTTGGCCTAAGTGGCACGGTTACGCGTGAATGCTTGCTAATGGGTTTGTACGCAAGCTACTCTGTGCACAGGCCACTGACAAGCGAGTACGCTTGTCAGTGCCACCCTGTGTGAGGCATGTTGTTGTGGCGCAGGTCCGCCGGCAAGGTTCTGGGATGCTGTCCGTCAGGCCCTTCTCAGGTCAGTCGCACCGTGCGTCCGGTTGCGGCTGAGCGGCGAGCGGCGTCGAGGATCTCGGTGACGACCAGGTTGTTCTTGAGAGAGGACAACCCCGAGGGCTTGGTCTCACCGCGCACGACGGAGGCGAAATAGCGGAGGAAGTCGTCTCCAGGCCCGGAAAGCGACGGTATTCGTCGAGTTTCCTCGGGTTTCCCTTGCAGACGGACACGCAGTCCATTTTGGCCCACCGTCAGGGCCTGGCCGGTGCGGCCGTAGACCTCCATATCTTTGCGGTCGAACGGCCAGTTCCACGAGGCCTGGATGATCGCCTGGGCTTTGGGGTATTCGAGGATGATGGTCGCCTCATCGTCGACCTTGGGATAAACCTCCGGCTTGATCCGCTGAGTCACCGCGGTGACGGAGAGAGGGCGAGCGTCGTCCATGAGCCAGGTCATCAGGTTCGCGCCGTAGCAGCCGAAATCGAAGAGAGCTCCTGCGCCATTGCGGTCGGGATCGGTAAGCCACGCGAGGAACTCAGGCTGCACCCCAATCTCTTTCGGCCCACGATGACCGGCGTGGATCACGACCTTGCGGATCTCCCCCAGGGCGTTCTCCTCCTTGGCCAGAGCGTAGGCCGCGTGATTGGCCGGGTACCAGGTCGTCTCGTAGTTGACCATCACGGGAATGCCGGATTCGGCCGCCGCACGCTCGATGGCGCGGCCCTGCTCCACGCCGATGGCGAGGGGCTTTTCCATCATCACCGGGATCTTCCGGCGGGCGCAAGCGGCAACGACGGCGGGATGGTCCGCCGTGCTGGTGAACGCGACCACGGCCTGGGGTTTCGCTTCGTCGAGCATCGCCTCGAGCGAAGAATAGATCGTCGCCGGATCGAGCCCGGAACGCTTGACGTAGCGTTCCGCAACGTTGCGGTCGGACTCGGAGATGCCGACCAATTCGATCTCCGTGGAGCCTCGATAGCGGCCCAGAAATCCCGCGGCATGACCATGTTCAAGACCGGCCATGCCCAACCTCAAGGGAGCCGGTGCCGCCCCGCACATCGCCCCGACCGCCAGAGCCCCCAGGAACGTCCTACGCTTCATTCGCGGCTCCTCTCTTAGCCCGTCCCCCAACCGTCACGTGAAGTAGGCCCATTGTACTTCAGCGGAATCCCATTCGACGATCTTCTGGACTTCCGCGCGTGTCCTTCGAAAACACGTTTGAAAGAGATATACCCTCAGCGCAGCATTAGTTCTCGAAGTTGCGTTCTCAGCAGACCTTTTTGCCGGCCTTGGTTTCAGAATCGCCTGGTATGGAGGGAGGAGCCGAGATGTCAAGGCGAGCGAGCACCCGATTGAGGTCATCGAGAAGCATGTCGGCCATGTCTCGACTGAAATGCTCGCGGACCACGATGCGCACCAGCGAGATATCTTCGAGGCTGGCAGGAAGATGATAGGCGGGGACGATCCAGCCATGGGCTCGTAGACGCTCGGAAATATCATAAACGGTGTACGGCTTGGGTTCGGTCAGGCGGAAGGCGACGAGCGGTAGAGATTTGTTGTCGCTTAGCAACGTGAACCGGCCGTCTTCCGTGAGCCGCGAGGCTAGATAGTCCGCCGTTGATCGAAGGTTCCGCATGATTCGGGTGTAGCCTTCGCGGCCGAGACGCAGGAAGTTGTAGTACTGGGCGATGACCTGGCTTGCCCCTTTAGAGAAGTTGAGGTTGAAAGTGGCTTCGTCGCCCCCGAGATAGTTGACATGGAAAATCAAATCTTCGGGAAGATTAGATCGGTCACGCCATACAACCCAACCGACGCCAGGATAGACCAGGCCATATTTATGCCCGGAGACATTGATCGATTTCACCAGCGGGAGCCGGAAATCCCAGTGCAGATGAGGGGTCAGAAATGGCGCGACAAAACCGCCGCTGGCCGCGTCAACGTGGATTGGCACATCCCAGCCGTTGCGGTCGTTGACCTCCTTCAGGGCGTCATGGATCGCTTCGATCGGCTCATACTCACCGGTGTACGTGCTGCCGAGAATCGCGACGACGGCGATTGTGTTCTCATCAACATGGCTCATCCCCTCGGGCCCAAGCGTGGTGCGTCCGGCTTCCACGGGGACGTAGCGAGGTTCGACATCGAAGTAGCGAGCAAACTTCTCCCAAACGACCTGCACGGTCGACGACATCACGATGTTAGGAGAGTCGGCCGATTTTCCTTCGGCCTTCCTTCGTTGTCGCCAGCGCCACTTGGCCGCCAGGCCGGCGAGCATGATTGCCTCGGAAGATCCCACCGTCCCCGTCCCAACCGCCGCGCCTTCGTGAGGAGCGTGGAAGAGATGCGCAATCATGTTTACGCATCGCTCTTGAATTGCGGTCGTGCGGGGATATTCATCCTGGTCCACGTAATTTTTGTTTAAAGACTCAACGATGAGCTTCTCGGCCTCGGGCTCCATCCAGGTGGTGACGAACGAGGCGAGGTTGAGAGCGGCATTGCCGTCAAGATTGAGCTCATCGCGGCAGATCTGATGCGCCGCTTCGGCCGGCATCGAATGCTCGGGCAACTCGAACTTCGGCACGGGCTCGGTGAAATAACGCGCGCCATAGGTCGGGATATGATATTGACGCTCGGGATCGTCGGCTTTGTGGTGGTGGCGCTGTCTCGAGAGCATCGTGTGCGGCCTCCCTTGGTGAAGTCGAGCCGGTGAGACCCATGGTCCCCCGGCGACTCGCTACTTTTGAACTCGTTATCGTGGCCGCAAGCATGATAGCGAATTCGGCCGGCCTTCGCCTTTCCAAAGCGCGACGGGCACAGGCCGGCATGGTTGCGAGATCGCGCCATCTCGTAATCATCACGTTTTATGTAGGGTGATTAGATAATCGCAACAAAATCGCAGTCGAGTTGGCGTCGGCGGGAAAAAAGAGCTCCAAGGCCAGTTCGGCCAGGGTGATATCGACTGGAGTGCCGAAGATGGTTGTGGTCGTGAAGAGGGCAAGGGGGCCGGCGTCGGTCATGAGCTGAAGGGGCACGACGATCCCAGCGTAATCGTTGCGAGACAGGAACGAACAAGGGGCTGTTTTCTCGGGGGCGGGATAATTCCGGATCTCGGCCAGAAGTTCGATAAGAACGGGATCGGCGGTCACGTCGATCTGGTGCCGTAGTCGCGCGACGAGGTGAGCTTGCCATTGTTCGAGGTTGGCGATGCGAGGGGCAAGGCCGGTCGGATGCAAGCTCAGACGAAGGACGTTGACCGGGGGACACAATAAGGCGGGGGCGACCCCCTGGAGCAGAGGAGCAACCGCCTTGTTGGAAGCAAGAAGCGTCCAGTGGCGGTCGATGGCCAGGGCCGGATAGGGCTCGTGCCCCGAGAGCACGAGGTCGATCGCGTTGCGCGCAGACTCGAGCGCGGGATCCTTAAGCGTTCGCTCCGGAAAAAGGGGAGCGAAGCCGGCGGATACCAACAAGGTATTCCGCTCACGCAACGGGACTTCGAGCCGTTCCGCCAGGTGAAGAATCATGTCGCGGCTGGGCGCGGAGCGACCGGTCTCGACGAAGCTCAAATGCCTTGTCGAGATATCCGCGTCGCAAGCGAGGTCGAGCTGACTCAAACCCCTGCGCTGACGCCATTCGCGGAGAAGGTCACCAATCGGCCGAATGGAGTGCACCATGACCTGACCATAACCCAAGTCGAGAATCCCCTCAATTACCTCTGACGTAATCGACTTTCCTCTCGTCGTTTCCCATCATTCGTCCGGACGTAGGTCAGCACGTCCCGGGCAAGTGTGATTGCCAGGGAAAGCGGGAAGTCGGTGAAAACATCGGAACCTTTAGGTGCGAGGAAGGAAACGACCATGCATCGGCGAAATGTTCTGAAGTCGGCTGCCTCGGCAGCCGCAGGGGTGGGGCTCATCGCGGCTGGTGGAGACACGGTTCGGTCAGAAGAACGAAAGGCAGGACAGCCGTCGGGCAAGCCAACCAGCCCGATGTTCGTCGAAACCCGCGACGGCACGAGCCTGTTTATCAAAGACTGGGGCGTTGGGAAACCGGTCCTCTTCATCACGAGCTGGGCCTTGAACGCGGACATGTGGGATTATCAGATGACCGAGTTGGCCGGTCAGGGGTTGCGCTGCGTCTCGTTTGACCGGCGTGGTCATGGGCGCTCCAGTCAGCCTGGGCATGGCTACGACTACGACACGCTTGCCGACGATCTTGCGGCGGTGATCGAGAGGCTCGATCTTCGCGACCTCACCCTGATCGGCTACTCGATGGGAGGAGGGGAGATCGTCCGCTATCTCACGCGTCACGGCTCCAGCCGCGTGGCCCGTACCGTGTTTTTGGGAGCAACGACTCCGTTCCTTCTCAAGACGGCCGATAACCCGGAGGGTTTGGAACCCAGCGCCATTGAGGGTCTGCGCGCGGCACTCAAAGAAGATCGTCCCCGTTGGTTTGCCGAGAATGCGCCCCCGTTCTTTGGTCAAGGGTTGCCGCAGTGTTCGGTCTCACCCGAGGCTCGCCAGTGGATTCTGGACACCTGTCAGCAAACGCCACTCAAAGCTTTGCTCGACGCGAACTGGGCGGTGACCCATACCGACTTCCGCGCTGAGCTTCGCGCGATCAAAATCCCCACGCTGGTGATCCATGGCGACCAGGACAAGTCTGCTCCCCTGGAACTCACCGGGCGCAAGACGGCCGGCCTCATTTCCGGAAGCCAGCTCAAGGTGTATGAAGGAGCGCCTCACGCCCTCTTCCTTACTCATTGCGAGCGGCTCAATGGCGATCTCCTCACCTTCATCCGGGGGTAATGAAGACCGCGCGGATGATCGGGACCCTCACCTTGGAGCCAGCTCGGGGTGAGGTTTCCTTGTAGCCGGATCGTCACTCACGGCCTGGATCGCCTGGTCCGGGCCACCTCATAACAATAATAGCATGAACTTGCCATCGCTTGAACCAACTCAAATCCCAAGCGGGCTCGTGCCTCTCCACTTCACATCCACGTCTTCCGCCCCGTCAATGACTTCATTATCTACGACCGCGCATCGTCTGTCTAAGTTTTTAGGAAAAAGTATTTGACGTGCGTCTCGATTAGACGGCGCTTATAGAAGAGCAAAGTTTCCTAATAGATTAATATTTGGAGTCAGTCCGCACAAAGGTCACAACGAGCGCCAGAATAGAGTAGGTTCTTCGCGAAGCTTGCCAAAAGATGCATGCGGTGAAAGGAGAATGCTTAGGGGTATAAGGCTTGTCGCGCCCAGGTGGGCCTGGTGACAGACCTAAGTCACTAAAATGAACCCTGAGCAACGGTGGAGGTTGATATGTTAGACGGAACGAGAACATGATTGCTCTTTTCATGGAAAAGAGAATCACAAACCGAGCCCGAAACACGGAACTTGATCGTAACGGTTTGTGTCGCGCAGGGAGGAGCGGCACAACCGCATATCAAATATCTATGTCGGCGAGATCTCGCTACCCTCGAATTTTGCTGATCGTCGCTTGATTCGACAAGTTGGCACAGCATATGCGGTTTAATCGGGTGGGTCGTTCTCAAACTGGCTAGACGTGGGTCCAGGCCACACGGTCTCGCCCTTTTTTCTCATTTCATGCCGGCCTGTCAGCATCTTCGGCTGGCGATTCGGGAATTTTATCACGGACCGTCTCGTGCTCCCCCCTCGCATTGCGCACTCGCGCAGTGAGTGAGTTTGCGCGCGCTTATCGTGCTACGAAGCACGAATTTCTTCGCATCTCAAGTCTGTTTCCTCACGTGCTTGCGACGCAGATGCGGCTATCTCATCGCGTTTATGATTTTCGCATTCGTTGTTTTGAGGAACATCGCTGATGAACTCTCCATGCGTTGAGCGTCAAGCGTTTGGGCATCCGTCGAGCAAGGTCCGCACGGCGCGACGACGAGCCCGGGCGTGGCGGATTTTGCTTCGGCCCGAGGCCTTGGAAGAACGGGTATTGCTATCGGTGACAGCGCCGCCGAACACTTATGGTCTCATCGAGAATACTCCATTCCAAGTGGCGGCGCCGGGAGTCTTGGCCAACGCTTCCGACACGACAGCAACACTTTTACATGTGAGTAGTTCAACTCAACCGAGTCACGGCACGTTGGTTCTGAATGCCAACGGCTCGTTTGTGTATACTCCCGCGGCGAACTATTTTGGGCCGGACAGCTTCACCTATGTGGTCTCAGACGGCGCTGGGGGAAGTGCAACGAGCAGCGTTTCGCTCAATGTAACGCAACAGGGCAGCACCAATGCCAGCATCGTGGCCGGAGCCCGGTTGGCGAGCGTGAGCACGACCCAGAGTTCGCTTCTGAACCCGCTTTTGACCTCCTTGCTCGGTCCTGGCGCCAACGTTAATCTCACGGTCGTGGACTGGAACGCTCTGGCGGGTTCGCAAATCGACGGCGGTAAGCTGATCGATCAATTGCAAACGAATTTGGGTGTGGCCAGCCCAAGCCAGGTCCTCACGTCCAACATCACCTTATCCCAACTCCTCGTGGCTGAGGCCCAGGTGGCGCAGGCTGACGGAGACACCGCGGCCGCGACCGTCCTGAACAACCTCAGTGTTACCCTTCAACCTGTGACGGGAACGATCCAGCTCGGCAACCTGTTTACAGGGTCATTGAACAACGGCGACCTCACTGGCGTCAGTCTCAACGCTCTCGACTTGCTGACCGGCAGCACGGAGCTCTTCAATTCGTCCAACGTTGCATCGACTCCTCAGCCGATCACGCTCAGCGGCAGTTTGCTGAGTGGTTTGGGCCTTCCGGCTTCGGTTGGCAGCGCACTGCTCTACGCCCAGGTCGTTGAGCCGCCGGTCTTTACCAGTGGGCCGGCCGGAACCACGTTCCATACCGCAGATATCCGATTGAAGCTCGACCTCAACAATCTGGTCGGCTTGAACCTGGACACTTCAGGGTTGTTGGCTCCAATCCTCGCGCTGATTCCAGGAGCATCGGTTACCGCGAACGTTGCCGACTTGGGGGTGTACATCGAGGTGGGCAGTGCCAGCGGCACAATCCAGTCCATCAACGCCGTGACCGATGCGGTGACGCTCCAAGCAACTCCCAGTGTCGGGAGCATCTACATCGGCCAGATCGCTGACAGCGTGTTCTGGGATCGGACCCACGTGATCGATCCCACGACCGATCTTACACCGGGCACCATCGGAACACTCACGGTCACATCGCCGACCGTCAATTTGTCGGCGGGCATCCAGCTCAAAGACTTCTCGGTCGGAGCCGCGCCGGTGGCGGGCACGTTGAATTTCTCCCCTCCTTACCCTCAGACGCAAACGGATGGTTCGAGCTCAACGGCCGTGACGGCGTTGCTCGGAGGGCTCACCACCAATCTCCAACTAGGCTTGAGCGGAAACCTCGGTGTCCTTCAACCCATCGCCAACACCCTTGTCACCGATCTGGCCGCTCCCGTGGTCGCTGGCATTATCACTCCGATCGTTAGCCCGCTGTTGACCGGCGTGGTCGATCCCATGCTTCAGACGCTGGGTGTTGGGATCGGTGAGGCGGTTATCAACGTCGACTCCGTTCAGCAACTCAGTGCGCCGATCGCCAATGCCGACTTCGCGAACACAACCGAGGGAGGGACGACCCAGATCCCGGTTCTCAACAATGACGCGTTCGTGACCGGCGATACGATTGCTGTTACAAGCACGACTAACCCGGCTCACGGCACGTTGGTTGTAAACTCGAACGGAACCATTAGCTATACCCCCACTGCCGGCTTCCTGGGTCAGGACACTTTCAGCTACACCATTACCGATGAGCACAACGGCCTGACGTCCGTGACGCCCGGGACCGTTTCTATCAACGTCCTGCCGGACGTCAGTGTCCTTCCACCGGCACTGGCGGCCCTGACGGTGAATAGCCCGACCAGTCAACAACTGACGGCGACCGGTGGTAACGGTGGGCCGTACACCTTCGGGGTGACCACCGGCACTCTCCCTGCCGGCTTGACGCTCGACCCGAACAGCGGCCTGATCACGGGCACTCCAACGACGGCGGGTCCCTACAGCTTCACCGTGACCGCGACGGATAGCGTCGGCGACCACGGTGCGCAGGCCTACACAGGTACGGTCAACGCGGCGATTCTCGTCGCGCCGCCGACGCAGCCTGCCATGACGGTAGGCAGCCCGTTCCATGACCAGGAGACAGCCACAGGAGGGAGCGGCGGCCCGTACACCTTCGCCGTGACAGCGGGCGCTTTGCCCGTGGGCCTGACACTCGATCCGACCACCGGCCTGATTACCGGCACGCCAACGACGGCAGGTCCTTATACGTTCACGATCACGGCGACGGCCAGTGGCGGTGACACGGGTGCGCAGCCCTACAGCGGCACAGTCAACGGAGCCATTGTTGTCAACCCGGTCGTCTTGCCGGCCACGACGGTAGGCAGTCCATTCCATGACCAGGAAACGGCCACGGGAGGCAGTGGCGGTCCCTACACCTTCGCGGTGACAGCGGGCGCTTTACCCGCGGGTCTGACACTCGATTCGGCGACGGGCCAGATTACAGGCACGCCGACGACCGCAGGTCCTTACACGTTTACCATCACAGCGACGGCCACAGGCGGAGATACGGGTTCGGAACCGTACAGTGGCACAGTCAATCCAGCGATCACTGTGGCCCCGCCGGCCCAGCCTGCGATGACAGTGGGCAGCCCATTCCACGACCAGGAGACAGCCACCGGCGGAACCGGCGGTCCGTACACCTTCGCGGTGACCGCAGGTGCTTTGCCCGCAGGCCTGGCACTCAACTCGACGACGGGCCTAATCACAGGCACGCCGACGACCGCGGGTCCTTACACGTTTACCATCACGGCGACGGCCACAGGCGGAGATACGGGTTCCGAGCCATATACCGGCACAGTCCACGGAGCGATTCTCGTTGCACCGCCGGTCCAGCCTGCGATGACAGTGGGTAGTCCATTCCATGATCAGGAGACAGCGACCGGTGGTAGCGGCGGCCCGTACACCTTCGCCGTGACGACAGGGACGTTGCCCTCGGGTCTCACACTCGATCCGACGACGGGCTTGATCACGGGTACCCCAACGACGGCTGGCCCCTATACGTTCACGATCACGGCAACCGCCACCGGCGGTGACACCGGCTCGGAACCGTATAGCGGCACGGTCAACGGAGCGATCGCGGTTGCTCCCACGACGTTGCCCACGACAACGGTGGGTAGTCCATTCCACAACCAGGAGACAGCGACCGGCGGTAGCGGCGGCCCGTACACGTTTGGAGTGACGACGGGGACGTTGCCCTCGGGTCTGACACTCAATCCGACAACGGGACTAATCACGGGTACGCCGACGACGGCGGGTCCCTACTCGTTCACGATCACGGCGACGGCCAGTGGAGGCGATACGGGCTCGCAGCCGTACAATGGCACAGTCAACCCGGCAATTACGGTGAGTCCTCCGGCGCTACCCGCGACAACGGTAGGTAGTCCGTTCCACGACCAGGAGACAGCCACGGGAGGGAGCGGCGGCCCGTACACCTTCGCGGTGACGGCAGGCGCTTTGCCCGCGGGCCTGACACTCGATCCAACAACGGGGCTAATCACGGGCACCCCGACGACGGCCGGACCTTACACCGTTACCATCACGGCGACAGGTAGCGGCGGCGATACCGGCTCAGAGCCGTATAGCGGCACAGTGAATTCGGCGATCGCGATCAGCCCGCCGATATTGCCGACGACAACGGTGGGCAGCCCGTTCCATGACCAGGAGACAGCCACCGGCGGTAGCGGGGGGCCATATACGTTTGGGGTAACGACCGGGACATTGCCTGCGGGTCTGACACTCAATCCGGCGACCGGTCAGATTACCGGCACGCCAACGACGGCGGGTCCCTATACGTTCACGATCACGGCGACGGCCAGTGGCGGTGACACCGGTGCGCAGCCCTACAGCGGCACGGTCAATGCGGCAATCGTTGTCAGTCCATCAACTCAGCCAATTATGATCGTCGGTGACACGTTCCATAGCCAAGAGACGGCAACCGGCGGTGGCGGTGGCCCGTACACGTTTGGGGTGACGACCGGGACATTGCCTGCGGGTCTGACACTCAATCCGACGACCGGTCAGATTGCCGGCACTCCGACGACGGCGGGTCCCTATACGTTCACGATCACGGCGACGGGCAGCGGTGGTGACACCGGCTCGGAACCGTATAGCGGCACGGTGAACCCGGCCGTTGCAGTTGCTCCGGCGACATTGCCCGCGCTAACGGTCGGTAGCCCGTTCCAGGATCAGGAGACGGCCACAGGGGGGCACGGCGGCCCGTATACCTTCGCGGTAGGGACGGGAACTCTACCGGCGGGTCTGACACTCAATCCGACGACAGGTCAAATCACGGGCACGCCAACAACCGCCGGTCCTTACAGTTTCACGGTCAAGGCGACGGATAGCGGCGGCGACACGGGTTCGCAGCCGTACGCCGGCACGGTCAACACGGCCATCGTCGTGAGTCCGCCGACATTGCCCACGACAACGGTGGGTAGTCCATTCCATGACCAGGAGACGGCGACTGGTGGGAGCGGTGGACCTTACACGTTCACGGTGACGACAGGGACGTTGCCCTCGGGTCTGACACTCAATCCGACGACAGGTCAAATCACGGGCACGCCGACGACCGCGGGTCCTTACACGTTTACCATCACGGCGACGGCCAGCGGTGGTGATACGGGTTCGGAACCGTACAGTGGCACAGTCAACCCGGCGATTACTGTGGCTCCGCCGACGCTGCCTGTGTTGACAGTCGGTAGTCCGTTCCAGGATCAGGAGACGGCGACCGGTGGGAGCGGTGGTCCCTACACGTACACGGTGACGACTGGTACGTTGCCTGGCGGCTTGACGCTGAACCCGACGACAGGTCAGATCACGGGAACACCAACGACGGCCGGATCCTATTCCTTCACCGTTACGGCGACGGGCAGTGGTGGCGACACGGGCTCTCAGGCCTATTCGGGGCCGGTCAATGTGGCGATCACGATCAACCCGCCGGTCTTGCCTCCCGCAACGGTCACGGTGCCCTACAGTCAGCAAGAGACAGCGACCGGTGGTAGCGGTGGTCCTTACACGTACACGGTGACGGCGGGCGCCCTGCCTCCTGGACTCGTCTTGGATCCGACGACAGGCCTGATCAGCGGCACACCGACGACCGCCGGGCCTTATCAGTTCACCCTCACCGCAACCGGCAGCGGCGGCGACACGGGCTCCGTGGCTTTTCAAGGCGCCGTCAACTCCGCGTCCTCGGCACCCACGGTGGTCAACCTGCAACGGCTTGGTTTCCACGATCAACCTACCGAATTCGTGCTGACCTTCAGCACGGCACTCGACCCGGCCTCGGCCAGCAACCTTAGTAATTACACGCTGTCCATGATAGTCCGCAGTCGGCACCGGGTTCGTCTCCAAACGATCGCGCTTGCTTCGGCGATCTACAACCCGGGCAATGACACGGTGACGCTCCATCCCGTCAGTCTCGTGAAACTCCGTCAGGAATACCAACTCACGGTCAACGGGACTCCTCCTTCCGGAGTGGCAGGCAGCTCCGGCGCCTTCCTCTCTGGTCAGGGGAGTGGTCACCCCGGCACCAATTATGTGCGAACCTTCGGGCCGGAGGTGCTCGCCGGCCCGAGCGTGAATGTCGCCGCGCTGCGTAAGGACGCGAGACTCACTTCCTCACGTTCGATCCCGCTGCTGGAGCCGGTGCTTCCACACGCGGCATCAACCGTGTCTCGAGCGCACACGGGCAAGTTGTCCGCGCGGGCTATCGATGCGGTCCTCCACTTGGGCATCGGCCTGGGAAGATCGCGGCGAGGATGATCGCTGCCGCGAAGCCGGCCCTGGCGTGTTCGTCAGGGCCGGCTCGTTTTAAATCGTGAGTAATCGATCATTTCATTTCTCGTGAAGTGGGCATCGTATTCAAAAAGTATCAATGAATTTCAAGATTACATAAAATATCATAATTTCCATTATTTAAGGCCAAGCTGATCGCCGCCATAACCGCCGAGGTTACGCCAGATCACCCAGGGAACACCTCGTCTCAAGAGATTTTTCTACAAATTGCGGGCCAATCACTGGTTGGCCACTCTCACTGGAAAGCCACACATCCCACCCCAACGGGTAGCCCAGACAACTCGCTTGTCCAGGTGGCTAAGCCACAAGAGGAAATGGCGATGCCGAGGATCGGGGAAAAGCCTTGGCCAGCGATGATCCTCTTGTCGCTTCGCGCCCTGGACAAGCGAGTTGTTCAGGCTACCCAGGGCCTGTTTTTCGAGCCTATTGCCCGTGGAGGATCGCGAAAGGCCTAGGAATGCGAGGGTGCCATTGAAGAGACCAAACTCCTCACCGCGGTGTGCGCCACCCGAGCGTTGACGGTTCTAGGCAAAAGAAGATCGCCTGGCAGTGTCCCTTGTCGCCAGGCAGGAAATTCTCAGAATTTGCTATGGCGCAATAATTCTAGGTTGTTGCGTGTTCTTCATCCGAAGTTGCCGACAGAGGCTTGGCGACAGACTCCAAGGCCGCGCGCTCGGCCTTGACGCCGAATGCAAGAACAATGATGGCGGTGGCCATGAGGAGGGCGGAGGCGAGGAAATCGCCATAACTGAGATATCGTCGCGAGCCGGTGTCGATAAGTCGGCCGAAGAGCCATGAAGCGAATGGCCCGCCCAGACCAGTACCAGTCGCATAGAAGAGAGCGATGACCATGCCTCGGAGCTCGAGAGGGAAGATCTCGCTTACCGTGAGATAGGCGGCGCTGGCGGCGGCTGAGGCAAAGAAGAAGACGGCTGCCCACAGGATGGTTTGACCCGTCGCCGATAAGTGGGAGTGCGAGAAGAGAAAACCGTCAAGGAGCAGCAATAGAGCCGAGACAATCAGGGTTCCGGAAATCATCGGCTTCCGCCCGACCGAATCGAAAAACCGCCCCAGCAGCAACGGACCCAGGAAGTTACCCAGGGCGAAGGGGAGCAAATACATTCCCACGCGGTCGGCGGGTATTCGGTAAAAAGTCTTGAGGATCAAGGCAAAGCTGAAGGCCACGCCGTTGTAGAGAAAGGCCTGCGACATAACCATGGCCAGGCAGAGCAGTGTCCGCTTGGGATAGGTGTGGATCAAGGTCGCCACGATCGTGCGGAGCCCGGCGTGGTCGCCTGGCTGAATGCGAATCGAACCTTCCGGCGCCGGCAACGACTTCGAGCCCAAACTTTGCTCGACGGTACGCTCGATATCCGTGACGACGCGCTCGGCCTCATCACGTCGATTGTGCGTCAGCAGCCAGCGCGGGCTTTCGGGAACCGAGTGCCGTAAGAAGATTACGCCCAGGCCAACCGCCGCACCGATGCCGAACCCAAGCCGCCAGCCTAGATTGACCCCGAAGATATGGGGATCCAGCAGAACGACCGTGGCCAAGGAACCGCCTGCCGCTCCCAGCCAGAACGTGCCATTGATCGCCAGATCCGTCCAACCCCGAGCCCGCGCTGGAATCAACTCATCGATGGCCGAGTTGATGGCCGCGTATTCTCCACCGATACCAGCCCCCGTGAGAAATCGGAAGAACGCAAAGCTCAGGAAATTCCAGGAAAACGCCGTGAGGAACGCGGCGACCAGGTAAAGCCCGAGCGTGACGCTAAACAGGGTCTTCCGTCCGAATCGATCGGTCAGGTAGCCGAAGATCAATGACCCCACCACCGCGCCGACCAGGTACGACGTGTTGAGCAGGCCAACCTGAGTGGCCGAAAGATGGAGCGTCCCGGGTTCTTGTAATACGGTGCTGATAGCGCCGACGAGCGTGACCTCAAGCCCATCAATAACCCAGGTGATTCCCAGGGCAACGATTACCAGCCAGTGCCATCGCGTCCAGGGAAGGCGGTCCAGCCTGGCGGGAATGTCCGTGGAGAAAGCTTCACGCTCACCCCCACTCGTAGCGGATGTGGAAACCGTCATGAAATTCTCGGATCCCAACCGGAGAAAGTTCAACCACGTTTGCCGCGGCCTCGGAACCACCGCCGAACGTTGCCCTCGCTGAAAGCGGTCCCTGCAATTTTGTTGCCGGCCCCTCTTGGTTTCTTGCGTTTTCTCGACGAGAAAATGGGAGAGGTGGTCTGAGTAGGTGATGGCGATGAGCCTCATGCCGAATCTCAGCACCTGCCAAGACATTCAAATGCCCTTGTCTTGCAAGTGACGTTACGAAGCGACCGATTGACATGGAAACTGAGAGCCACTAGAGTAGTTTCCATGGTTTCCAAGACGCTGAAGTCGATGGGTTGAGATCGAGGCGTCACAAGGAAGTGTTCTGGGGCACGCTGGTGGGCGCGACGACCAGCGCCGATTCACCGACCTCTTTACAACGGTCTCCGCTTCTCGCACTCTCATCGCTTGGTATGTGCCGCCCGATCGAGAAACGCTTGGAATACAACGCGTTTTTGTTCTCTTGAATGACGAATGCAAACAAGAGGAGACGCCAGGCATGTCCCGGAATGGAACGTTGCATGATGTCTTGATCGTGGGCGCGGGTCCCACGGGCTTATCGCTCGCGAACACATGCCGACGGTTCGGCCTGCCCGTGCGCATCATCGATCGGGCTCCCCAAGCGAGCCAGGTATCGAAGGCCCTCGCGGTCTGGAGCGGGAGCCTGGAGGCTTTCGAGGCGATGGGGGTGATCGATCGCTTCCTGGCCCACGGAGTGCGGATGCATGGGGTCAAGATGGGGGATGGAACGCAACTGCTCGCCCAGTTGACCGCGGGAGAAGGGGTCGACAGCCCCTATCCGTTCCCGATCTTGTTGCCGCAGTCGGAGACGGAGCGGCTGCTATACGAACGATTGGTTGAATTGGGGGGGGACGTTGAGCGAGGGCTTGAACTGACAGGGCTCGTTCAGGATGCCGAAGGGGTTACCGCGACCTTACGTTCAGCCGATGGTCGCGAAGAAACGACGCGCGTTTCCTATCTTGTGGGGTGTGACGGCGCTCGCAGTGTGACGCGACATCAGCTTCAGGTCCCCTTTGAAGGCTACACCGAGGAGAAGACGTTCGTTCTGTGCGATGCCAAAATTGATGGTGACCTTGATCGCACATGTATTTACGTCTGGTGGAATAATGGAGGCTCGGTGGCTCTTTTCCCGGTGCGGGACGAGGTCTGGCGACTCTTTGCTCTGCGCGAGGAGGGAGGAGACGGAGTCGATCCCCCCACGCTTGAAGAGATGCAGCACAAGATTACGGCTCATGGGCCGCCCAACCTGCAGCTTCGCGATCCGACTTGGCTCTCGGCTTTTCGAATCAACGAACGGCTCGCCGCTCATTATCGCGTCGGTCGGTGCTTTCTCGCCGGAGATGCCGCGCACGTGCATAGTCCGGCGGGAGGGCAGGGGATGAACACCGGGATCCAGGATGGTGTGAACCTGGGTTGGAAGCTTGCTCTGGCGCTGCAAGGACTCAGCGGCCGAGAGGCACTCCTCGGTAGCTACGAAGCGGAGCGCCGGCCGGTCGCCCGTGAGGTTGTCGAGGGGGCCGGACAAATGCTCCACGTCGCGTTTGGCAATAACCCTCTCTTGCACCTCGCCAAGGATGTGGTGATTCCCTTGCTGGCGCACATTCCTCTGCTCAAGCGAAAGCTTCAAGTTCGGCTGTCTGAAACGGAGATCGTCTATCGTGAAGGACCACTGGTGTTGCTGGGAGGGGCGGAAGCATACACCGGGTGTTGTGCGGTCGGAAGCCGAGCCCTTGACGCCACTCTGCATGACACGGCCACCGGAGGATCGCAACGGCTTTGGCCGTTGCTCAGCGGGCCGTATCACACATTGCTCTTGTTCGGCGACCCTGCGAAGCTCCCGGAGGTATCTCAGGCGGGTGCTTCGGTCGGCGATCGCATCAAAATCATCGTTATCGATGCGTCGAGCGATCCCGACGGCAAGGTACGGGCCCGATATGGCATCGAGACGACCGGCTGGGTCTTGATCCGCCCTGACCACGTCGTTGCAGCCCGGGGAGAAGAGGACGATACAGCGTACCTTGACACCTATGTCGAGGGCGTGTTGCAATCCTCGCCGAGCTAGAGCGGTTTTCGCTCGCATTGCGCTCGCGCGTTTTGGGAAATCCCTGGATTTGTAAAGTATCCATGGAGGGCGCTGACAAGCGTACCCGCTTGTCAGTGGCTTGGGTACAGGTCCACGGACAAGTAAGTACACTTGACTCCACCCTGATTGTATTGCAGGGGAAAACCCAACACATCGAGGCTTTGTGCGCTAGCCGAATGAAAACCGTTCTAGAACCATCTTCGCCGGTTATCAGAATACCGATCACAAGGCCCGTCTCCTTATTCTGATTTGTGATCGTGCTATGTATAGAGATCGATCCCACAGCGAAAAGCCCGATGTCGACGACTCACCGGCCAGCCGGATCCTCAGGGCCGCTCGCGCACTGCTTTTCAAGCAGTACTACAGCGGCCTGACGATGGACGCGCTGGCGCACGAGCTCGGGATGAGCAAGAAGACGCTCTACGCGCATTTCGCCTCGAAGGATGCCATCATCAAGGCCATTCTCGAGACGACCGGCGACACCATTTTGAAGCGGGCGGAAGCGCTGATCCAGGATCCAAAACGGGGGTTCACGCAAAAGCTTTGCGGCCTGCTGGAAGTGATCGGCTCTCAGTTAGGAGCCTTTACCCCGGCTTTCCTACGCGATCTCCAGCGCTTCGCGCCTCACCTCCATCGTGAGATCGACGACCTTCGCGCACGCAACATCCCGCGCATCTTGGGAGGTATGCTTCGCATCGGTCTCGAAGAAGGTATAATCCGGCCCGACGTGGATATCCCATTCGTCGTCGAGTTCTGGCTCCAAGCCGTGAACGCGCTCTTGCAACCCGAAGCCCTGGACCGTATGGGCCTGGTGCCTCACATGATCTTCGAGAAGTCGCTGGAACTCTTCTTCATCGGGGTCTTGACCCCCAAAGGCCGTAAGGATTATCAGCGCGATTGGCCGGCTGAAAGGAAGGCGCACTAGGGTGCGCACATGGGATGGTTCGGAGTTCGACGCCATTGCCGGCTCAGCCTGAGAAGCGGCTGTTCTCAGGCCGTCAACCTCTTTCGATGAAGTCCCGCCGTTGCACCATTCCTTTGTTCTCTCTACGAAACAAAGGTCGGCAAAAAGCAGGCCAGCGAGTTGAGCCGACCCCAGAGATGGGATACCATGGCTTTTTCGAGAAGCCTGCGATGGAACGCATGCCTAAGTTCGATCAAACTGCTTTCCAACCCACACACCAGACTTAGACAGACGCATCTCAGAGGCTATTGTCTCGAATCTGGTGCGTACTCATAAAAGATCGAGAAATGAATCTACGATTTTTTCTTGAAAAACCACACCTGATCATTCCACGCGTGTCTTATTGGATTTGGGAGAAGAGAAATCCGGACAAGCCCTGGCTTTGTCCGGGGAGCATTCGCTTTCTAGAGAAGACGCTCTCGAAGCAGATGAACGGCGTGGAGTTTGGAAGCGGGCGTAGCACGGTTTGGTTCTCGCGCCAACTCGGACATGTCGTGAGCGTAGAGCATGCCGTGGAGTGGTATAACAAGATCAAGGCAGACTTGGAGTCCGCGGGAATCTCGAACGTCGACTACCGTCTGATACCTCTCGACCAGCCGGAAAGCGAACCGGAGCAAGAGAACTACGCTGTCTTGCCGGCGTATGTCCGGGTTCTTGATAGCTTTGCCGACAATAGCCTCGATTTCATCTTCGTCGACGGCCATTACCGCACAACGTGTGTGAAGCAGAGCCTCGCCAAGCTGAAGCCGGGGGGGCTCTTGTTCGTCGACGATATCAACCTGTGGCCCTCCGTCCAAGCCGTCCCCGTCCCCGCCGGATGGCAGATCGTCGACGACAGCACCAACGGCTTGAAGCACGCCATCATCTGGAAGAAACCCGCCGCTTGAGTTTTGCCCACGGTTCTGACCAGGAGCCGTGGGACTCAAAAGCTTCCTTCCTGGTTCCCTGGACTCTCATCTCACGACCCTCTTTGCGCCTCCTGTCGGAAAGCTTGGCGTCAAGCGTCGCCGATCCTGGCCAGGGACCAGGTGCGCCGTTGCGTCCCTTCAAGTGGATTTGTGAACGTATTAGCTCTTGACGCCGAGAAAGCTCCCGTCGGTTCTCGAATCGCCAGGGAGGCATGCAGACCGCGCGGGGTTTCTTGATTCCTGGCCTAATGGGAAGGCCCCATCCAGGTCCGCCGTTCCGGCCGCAACAGGACGAAACCTCAAGCCCTGGAGTTTTGCCGAATTCTGGGTCCGGGAAGGCGAGTCTTGGCCGAGAATTCAGCGGTGTGGCCAACGGTCGCAGAGCCCGTTTTTGAGCCAAAGCCGGCGAGATGGCCGATGTGATCGTGGTCCGGTTTGACAAAAGCGGTCTGCGTTTCCGAAGATCGGACGGTGCGACGCCAGGGAGAAGTGGGAAAGTGTCCCCACGTTTCATGGGGTACGGGGTAGTTGGCCGACGGTCTCGGAGTTTTTCGTCGATGCCCATTTATGTCGACGCTGACGCATGCCCGGTGAAGGAAGAGATTTATCGCGTCGCTCGACGTTACACGATCAAGGTTTTCGTGGTTTCGAATGCGACGTTGCGGGTTCCGACCGAGGACCTCATCGAGCTTGTCGTGGTGCGCGGGGGCTTTGACGCGGCCGATGACTGGATTGCCGAACATATCGGCGTGGCAGATATCGCCATCACGGCGGACATCCCGCTGGCCGGCCGTTGCATCGAGCGTGGTGCGCGCGTCTTGGGTCCGAAAGGGATTGAATTCCAGGAAGACTCCATTGGCGATGCGCTCGCAACCCGGGCGCTGCTCGAAATGCTCAGGCAGTCCGGCGAGTTTGGCGGAGGACCGTCCCCGTTCGCCAAGGCCGACCGTTCTCGGTTCTTATCGAAGCTCGACGAGCTTATTCACGCAGTCCGCCGCCCTTCGCGGAAATGAGGCGCTAGCCAGACTTGCGGCGCCGGACTTCGTTTTCAGGGATTCACGCGGAGGGAGATTCTCATGAGCCGATATTCCAAGATGCTTGCGGCAGGTGTTCTGGCGTTGGCCAGCACGGCGCTTATGTCCAACTCGCAGGCCGATGAACGCCTCGCCGGCATTGCTTGCCGCTCGGTCCACCTTCAGTTCGCCGCGCCGCAAGGCACGGTTTTCACCAACGAAGTGACAATTGATCGTTCGGCTCCGGGTACGTATTTCTGCGTCTGCGGCTTCAACCACGGGTACTTTGGGCTCCAGGAGCTGGCCGATGGCAAGAAGCTCTTGATTTTCTCGGTCTGGGATCCGGGTCCGCAAGACGACCCGAACACAGTCAAGCAAGAGGAACGGGTCCGGTTGATCTTCAAGGATGACAAGGTTCGCGTCGGCCGCTTTGGTAACGAGGGGACCGGTGGGCAATCGTTCCTCGACTACGACTGGAAAACCGGCGAGACGTATCGCTTCGCTGTTAAGTCGGAAGTCGATGGAGAGCGGACAGCCTTCACCGCGTACTTCCTTCCTCCCGAGGCAAAGGAGTGGCGCAAGCTGGTCACCTTCTCAACGATCACCGGAGGGCATTCGCTGAGCGGCTACTACGCCTTTGTTGAAGACTTTCGGCGAAATCGTGTGTCGGCAACCCTCGCGCGCAAGGCGCGGTTTGGGAACGGCTGGGTGCACGGCGGGGACGGCCGCTGGATCGCCTTGACGCGGGCGACCTTCACGGCGGACAAGAACCCCGCGCTGACCATCGACGCGGGGGCGGAGGGAAATCGCTTCTTTCTCGCGACAGGGGGGGAGACCCAGAACACTCACGTGAAGCTGGGAGAGCGTTTCGATCGCACGCCGTCGGACTTCATTGAGCTCCCTTGATCGCGAGGGAGTACCCCTTGATTGGGTGCGCCGTCGACATCGTGCGATGTGAAAGCCAACACCCGATGCCTCGAACCGTTTCGACCCCCTTCGTCTGGTCGAGGCGGTTTTGGGGATGAGATGCCGGATACCATGAGGAAATGAGCGCAACATCCGACCTTTATCGAAGGAGCCGGCACGCGGCGGCGTGGGGCTTGGCCGTGAGTTTAGGCCTGGGCCTCGCCAAGTTCTTGGGGGGAGTCTTCGGGCATTCGCTCGCGCTCTTTTCCGATGCGCTTCATTCGCTAATCGACGCGGCGCTCTCCGGGGGATTGATGGCGGCCCTGGCCATGGCCGAACGTCCCGCGGATCGCGAGCATCCGTACGGTCATGGGCGGCTCGAAGCCGTTGCTGGGGCGGGAATGGCTATCTTGCTGTTGGCCTTGGCCGCGATGATTGCCTACGAAGCGATTGTCACGCTGGGGAACCAGCACGAGCCTCCGCACGTCTTCGCCGTGGTGATCGCGGCGCTGGCGGCCCTGTTTCAGGAAGGGCTCTTTCGTTACACGAGCCGGATCGCTCGCGAGACCGGTTCCGGGGCTCTGTTAGCGGCCGCCTGGGATGCCCGGCTTGACGCTTTGGGGGGCATTGCGGTCATCGCGGGCATTTTGATCGCCAGGTGGGGCGGCCCTCGGTGGGCATGGGCCGACCACGCGGCGGCTCTTGTCATTGCCGCGACAGTCTTCTGGATCGGTCTCGGCCTGCTCCGAGATAAGGTCCGCGACCTTATGGATCATCAGGCCCCCTCCGAACTTCTCGCCGAGGTTCGCGCCTCGGCTTTGTCCGTGGCCGGCGTGATGGGCGTCGAAACGCTTTTGATGAGAAAAGCCGGCCTCGAATACCTCGTGGATATCCACATCGAAGTGGACCCCAATCTGACCGTGGAGGTTGGCCACGCCATTGCTCACGCCGTCAAAGATCGCATCAAGAGTGGTATGAGAATCGTCCGCGATGTTCTGGTGCATGTCGAACCAACGCCCTCCCTTCGTCTGGTTGAGCCGAAACGGCAACAAGCCAATTGACTGCCGTATTGCCAGCCTCTGAGCGTCAAAAGCCCGGTCTCCGACTCTCAGCCCCAGAGTGCCGAGCCGCTCCCGAGCGGCTCATCCAAGAGCGCCTCTTGGTTCACTCCAACCTCAAAACCTGGGACCGGACGGAGATTTTGGCTTGACACATCGTTGTCCGTCGCTACTGTGTGATGCGAAGTAGCCTCTTGGGCGGAGTAAATCATGAGTCGGTGGGAAACACAGCTTCGCAAAGGGATGGTAGAGCTTGCCGTGTTGGCGACGATCGCTCGAGAGGAGACTTATGGCTATCGGATCGTGGAGCAGCTTCAGCGGCTCGACGGTCTCGAATTGACGGAGAGTACCGTGTATCCGGTCCTGGCGCGTCTTTCTCGGGATGGATTTCTGGCCATACGCATGGAGGCTTCACCGGCGGGACCGATGCGCCGGGTTTATCGCCTTACCGCGGAGGGTCGGCAGCATTTTGGGGAGATGGCCGACGGTTGGAGGACGGTTTCTCGATCCCTTGCCGGATTACTAGAAGGAGCGCCTTAGATGTCCGTCGTCTCGATCCAACTTTCGGAATCGTTGCAGGCGTTGATCGACTCTCGGCTCGACACGATCGATCGGATCTTGCTGGGGCGGTTACCGCGCCAGGACCGATTGACGATCGTCAAGGAGGTGGAGTCGCAGATCTACGAACAACTCCACGAGCGCGACGCAGAGGACCTCAGCCGGCACGACGTGCTTTCGGTCCTGGCGACGTTAGATCCCCCCGAGGCCTATCTCCCCGAAGGGGCGGAGACGAATGCAGATTCGGTTCCCCACGCTCGACCCGCTTCCGGCACTCGACCCTTGCGGAAAAGTGATCCGCAGCGCGGGCGAACGAGTGGTATCGTCGGGATCTGCTCGCTGGCGTTGCCTTTGCCCTTGCTATTGCCATTGACCTATGCCATTGCGGTGCTCTTCGGTTCCGAAATTCTCCTCTTTGCCGGGATCGTCGCGCTCTTGGCTTTGATGTTCACGGGAGGTTTGCTGAGCTCTATCCTCGGATATCAATCCAAGGGGAGCGGCTCCTGGGCCGTGGTTGGCTTGGTCACCGGCATCCTCTCACTGTTGCTATCGGTGATGGCGGCCTTAGGAGTCGGTCTGTTCTTCGTGTTCGGCCTCTAAGTCTGAGTGAAGACCATCGCAGGAGATCAGGAACGGCCCTCTCGCGAAACCAGAGAAGGCGGCCGACAAAGACATCCGGGAAATCTGCGGGGGCGTCCGTCCGTCGCTTACGTCAACACGTCGACGCCCCTTTGCAGATTTCCTTATGCCGAAGTCGGACGCCCCATCGACCTCAACGACAGGCCCAGGCCGATCCAGTTGAAGCCGCGGAAGACCAGGTTGATCCCCACGAACAGGCCAATCACCCAGAGGGCTGATGCCGGCCATTCTTGCCAGATCATGATCCCGAGGAGCACGTCGATCACTCCGCTCAACAGCGGCCAACCCCACGTCGTGAACCGGTAGCTGATCGCCGCGACGATCTTGAAGATCCCGCCGACGAGCAGGAAGCAGGCCACCAGCAGCGTCAACGCGAGCAAGGCGTTAACCGGCGCCCGAAGAAACATGATCCCGATGACGATCGAGAGAACCCCGGAAAGAAGGTGGAAGAAGAACCCGCTCCAGCCCCGGCACCAGAACGCGCCCAGCGTTTCGGCCACGCCCGCCGTGAGGATCAGCGCCCCAATGATCACGGCCGTGGCCAGCGAAGCAATCACCGCCGAGCCCATGGCGACGGTTCCCAAAACAACTAACGCGATGCCCAAGATCACAAACCAGAGCCAGTTGCTTCGTAGAGACTCCAGGTCGTGACGCATCACCGCGATCAGAGAACGATCCACTGGTGTATCCATCGATGGAATAGCTCCGTGATTGTTTGATCTCACCTTGCCGCGAATTCTCGCGGCGCATGTCAGCTTGGCGGAACGCTCATGTGGTCATCGTTTTGATGGCGTTCCACAAGACCCCGATGTCGTGCGTCCCTTTGTACATGGCCGGGGCTTGCTTATCGAGCTTTAGCAGAGAATAGACCGCGGTCTGCGCGGCCCTCACCGAGTATTCGACGGTGAAGACGACGTCGTCCGGCATCTCGCAATACTGTCCCAGGAACGCGAAGTTCGTGGCTCCTTCTGGGATGAGTTGCGGCCTATCCCCCTTCGACCTCTTCAAGAAGAAACTCGTGATGAACGGCATCATGCAAGGGATGCAATTGGCCGACTCCAGGATCTTTGGCATCTCGGCCTCGAACCCCAGGTGATGAAGAAGCTCGACCAGAATTTCTTCCCCCGAGCACTCCGACATCCCCTTCTTGACGAAGTTGCCTGGCTTGTCCCCGAACAGGCTATAGCCCCAGAAAACGTAAACATCCTCGGGCTGGCCGATGAAGTGAGGCTGATGGGCCAGAACAATGGACAGCAGCCAGTTCGAATCCTTGAAGGTAACCAATCCTCCCGTACCTGCCTCATTGCCGCTGAACTCTTGCATGAGCCGGAAGAACGTGGGATCCCGCAGCGTCACGGTGAACGATTCCCACTTCGAGGCTTCGATATCGTCATCAAAGGCCGAGGGGTTCCCAAAGTCGGGATGCTTCCGCGCGATGTTCTCCCAGAGCGCCCAGGCACCACCATCCCTCTTTGATTTCAAGGCGGGGGGTTTCGTCATCGAACCGAGGTCCGAGCCTTCGGTCATACACCCCAGGGTGACGAAGAGGAGATCTTCCCGTGTCAGGGATAGAGACTGCTGCGTTCCTCCTTGCAGGAAGTGGATCGTCTCGGCCGTTTTCTCCCCGTCGGCGAAACAGAAGTCGACGTCGGTGACCTGGCACTCCATCTGGAACCGAACGCCCTGCCCACGAAGCCACTGGGCCACCGGCCGGATGATCGAGTCGTACTGATTGTAGGGGGTGCGGTCGACGCCGGCTAACGTGTTGATGCGAGGGAATTCGTGGATGAATCGATGCAGGTATCTCCGGAATTCCACGAGGCTGTGCCAGGGTTGGAAAGCGAACATGCTGGCCCACATGAACCAGAAGTTCGTCTCGAAGAATGCGGGGCTGAAGAAGTCGTCGATCTGCCGGCCCCAAAACGCATCTTCGGGCAGCACGATAAGTTCGCTTAATTCGAAGCGGTCCTTGAGGTCGAATCCCATCCTGGACGAGTCGACGATGTGTCCCGCCTCAACGAGCCGGCAGTGCGAGTTTGTCTTGATGCGATTGTTGAACTCGATGATCTCTTCTCTCACCGTCCGGTTGAGGTCGGATAGAGAGGGGACGGCGGAGAGCATGTCATACGTGCAGTAATAGGTAAAATTGAACATGCGCCCGCCGCGGGCGCTATAGCCGGTTTCGGGAGAGCCTCGTCCGTCGAGACTTCCCCCCAGGATGTCTCGCTCCTCAAGGATCGTGATCTTTTCTGGCGGAACGTGTCCGTCGCGGATGAGGAACACAGCCCCAGCGAGCGACGCGATACCGCCGCCAATGAGGTAAACATTCATTGCTCAACCCCTGGCCTTGGAAAGCAAGTGGGCAAGATAGCGCCCCCGGGTCATCTTGGGACGTCACGCCCGAGAATGCGAGCCCGTACTCACCGTATTCATCGACGGAAGGAATCTCTTGCGCAGGCGCCAGGAGTCCAAACGGGCTCGGTAGTCGAAAGCCGAAGCCCATCTCGTTTGCGTGTGTCAGACGCCGAGAGAAGAAGAAAAGCGAACAAAAGAGATTTGCAGCCGACCCTTTTCTTCTTAAAATCGTTACGATACGTAAAGAATGCCGCAGCTTCGTGAGGGATTGGCGAATGATATCAGTGATTCCAACGAAAAAACCGTGCCGCTAGAATTTGCGATAGAAAGTTTGGGTAACTTGGGATATCTTTCTCTATTCGTTGGGGTATGCTGTTTTCATTGGCGATTCTGTCATTGAATTAGGATGGGTTCATGTCCAGCGAATCGACCGCACCCTCAAGCCCCGACCCGCTTCAAGCTGTTGCAGACGCAATGGATGCGGCGGTGAAGGCTGCAAAGGAAGGCACGGAGGACGCCCGCGCGACGATTGCCGAGGCAATACCGACCGCGAGCCATTTTCTGTCGCGCGCTGTCTACAAAACTTGCTATTCGATTTCTTACGGTGTCGTCTTCTCGTCCGTCTTCGTCGCGCGTTCGATTCCCAAGAACAACGCGATGGTTCACGGATTTGTGGATGGGGCACATGCCGCGGTCGATATGGTTGCTGAAATGAAAAACAAATCAGCATCCACTGCCGCCGAGACCAGCAGCCCGAGCTCTGGTAGCGATTCCAGTTCCCATGCAACCGGCGCCTGACGAGCACTCCGTGCTCTCGTCAACGACGCAGATCGATATCCCCCCTCGTTCGTATCGTTGCAACTCGTCCTTGAGGAGCATTTGGGCGAGCCACCTGTGGTCAGGACCCATCGGATTAAATGGATCGTTCCCGATCGAACCCTGATAGAAAGGTGCTTGCCATGCCGATTACTCGATCTGACCTGGTCATTTTCGCGACCGGCGTCGCGGCTGGGGCGGCGGTGATTGCCACGTATCCCAAGTGGAAGGGAAAGTTGGAGCCGCTCCTTTCCGGTGTACTCGCCGGCGCTGGTGCTGCCTTTGGCGACGTCAGTGCCGTGTTCGAGAAGGGAGCCGGAGAAACCGCGGGCAGTGCTTCCGCCGCCTCGGCGCAGCCGAGTGCCGACTTCCCGAGGAATGGTGCCGCGGCGCATTCGCCACTCGTCATTTGAGCGCGGAGGCTCATGGAGCTTCGAGATTCAAGACCGTGCGTGATTGCCTCTCCTTGTTTTCATCGCCTGTCCCCCCCCAGGTAGTTTTCCACAACCCTTGCGCTGATACTCGTTCTCGATAAGCATGCGTTATCCGCGAGGGTTTCTTGCCGCCAAGGAAATCTTCTCGCAATCTCCGCCCTTCGCGAGATCATCACCGATGAGCAACTTCGATCTATCCGTGTCGTTCCCGGCGCAGGGGATCATTCGCCTCCAGAGTCGGTCGTTGTTCGAAGATGCCGACAACCCGACCTGCCGCACCTTTCTTGAGCGAGTGTTTCAAACCCCGGAAATCTCGGGCGTGACGATCACGGGGGGGAGTCTACCCCAGGCGGAGCTGCGGTATTGCCCCAAGACCTCGACCTTGCAAGAGGTGGTCAAACGGGTGGTCTCGTTCCTGAGCCAGGGGAGCGCCGGCGGCAGCAACTCCGCGGCCAACGGTCATGTCGCCACGAACGGTCATTCCAATGGCCATGTCGCGGCGAATGGCCATGCCTCGGGCAACGGTCACGCGAACGGCCACGCGTCGGGCAATGGCCACGCCAGCAACGGTGCGCCCCCTGCGCCCCATTTTGGTTATGCCTACGCGCAACCCAAGGCCCAGGGGCCACAGGTCTCGAGTGCAATCACGGCACGCGACCATAAGGGCGTCGTACGGTACTTCCGTCATGACACCGTGGTGACCGGCTGGGAGATCAAGCTCGACCAGCCGGGGCGGCTTCGCCTCAAGAATCCTGTCCTCTTCCGTAAGCGGGAGCTCTGCGAGGCCATCGAACGCGAGTTGATGAGCATTCTCGGGATCGATAAATATAAGACAAGTACCATCGCGAGCACGGTCAACATTGATTATGACCCTCGCCAGTTGACCAAGCTGCAGGTCATCGAGATCCTCGACGCGGCCCTGGCCGGAACCCAGCATCCCACGGCGCTCGACAAACTCGACCTGCACTTGCCGATCTGCACGGCGTCGCTGCCATTAGCGGCGGTCGCCCAGTTCGCTTTCCCGCCGCTTCTCCCCGTAGCGGCGGTGGTCTTCGGATACACGTCGATCCGCACGTTCAAAGAAGCCTACGACGTGCTCTTCAAGGAAAAACGCCTCGGCGTGGACGTCCTCGACGCGATCGTCGTGGTCGGCTGCTTGGGAACCATGTCGATCTTCCCGGGAGCCGTGCTTTGCTGGTGCCTCAGCTTCGGGCGCGTCTTGGTTAAGCGGACGGAGGACAACTCCAAAAAGCTGCTCTTGAACGCGTTCGGCAAGCAGCCTCGCTATGTCTGGCTCTACCGGGATGGCGTCGAGGTGCAGGTGTCGCTCGACAAGCTGCACAAAGGGGACATCATCGTCGTCAACACGGGGGAGGTCGTACCGGTTGACGGGCACGTCGTCGAAGGTATGGCGATGATTGACCAGCACGCCCTCACCGGTGAATCAACACCGGCCGAGAAGGGGGTGGGGGACCGCGTTTTCGCGTCCACAGTGATGGTGGCGGGCAAAGTTTACGTCTCCGTCGAGACCTCCGGGAGCGACACGGCCTCAGCCAAGATCAGCCAAATCCTCAACGACACGGCCGGCTACAAGCTCGCCTCGCAGCACCGAGGGGAGCGCATGGCCGACAAAGCCGTGATCCCGACCCTGACCATCGGAGCCATCGGCATGGCCACGATGGGCCCTGCCGGCGCGGTGGCCGTGCTTAATAGCGACTTCGGCACGGGCATTCGTATGGCTGCCCCGCTGGCGATGCTCAGCTCGCTCGCCCTCTGCGCCAACAAGGGGGTCTTGGTGAAGGATGGCCGTGCCCTCGAGCTCATGAACGAGGTGGATACCGTTCTGTTCGACAAGACCGGCACCCTCACCCGAGAGCGGCCCGAAGTCGGGCAGATCATCGCCTCGGAAGGATTTTCGTCGGAGCAGATCCTGCTCTACGCGGCGGCTGCCGAACGCAAGTTCCATCACCCAATCGCGCTCGCCATTCTCCACAAGGCCCAGGAAGAAGGGCTCACCCTGCCGTTGACCGACGATACCCAGTACAAGGTTGGCTACGGTATCACGGTGCAGATCGACGGCCGAAAGGTGCGGGTCGGCAGCAAGCGATTCATGGAGATGGAAGGGATCGAGTTAACGCCGGAGGTCGTCGAGGGCCTGGAAGAGGCACATCGCGAGGGTTACACGATGGTGATGGTCGGGGTCGACGACCATCTTGGCGGTGCGATCGAGCTGCGTGCGGCCGTGCGGCCGGAAGTCCGTGAGATCATTCAGGGCTTGCGCAAGCGAGGCATCAAGCACATCGCGATCATCTCGGGAGACCACGAGGCGCCCACCAAGAAGCTTGCCGAATCGCTGGGGATGGATCGCTACTTCGCCCAGGTCCTTCCCGCGGATAAGGCCGACTATGTGGAGAAGCTTCAGAAGGAAGGGTGCAAGGTCTGCTTCGTGGGAGACGGAATCAACGACTCGATTGCACTCAAGAAGGCCAACGTGTCGATCTCTCTTCGGGGGGCCTCGACGATCGCGACCGACACGGCTCACATCGTCTTCCTGGAAGAGGGGCTGGCGAAGCTCTGCGAACTTCGCGATATCGCCCGCGAACTCGACCGCAACGTGAAGCGAAGTTGGTCGATGATCCTGGCACCGAACATCACCTGCATTGTGGGGGTGTTCACGATGGGCTTCGGGATCATGGCGTCGGTGGTCACCAACAACGTCGCCGCCTTGGCCGCGCTAGCCAATGGTGTGCTTCCGCTCCGCAAGGTGGCTCAGATCGAGGCCGAACGCCGGCACAGGTTGGAGATTAGCCAATCCCATGCGATGGAAAGAAACACTCTACACCCGACGCCTCAAGCGGCCGATCGACGGGCCGACGCGCGAAGCGATCAGTCACGAGTTCCAGCGGCGTCGGCATGAGATTCCCGTCCCTGCCGAGCTCCACTGGCATTCGGAGAAACCGCGATTCTCGGTTCGATCGAAATGGATGAGCTTCGACGTGGACTTCAGCCACGAACAGCTTGTGGTCGACGCCGAGCTCACCCTCGCGGCCAAGATGCTCGCCACAAAGGAGAACCGAGCCACCGCCGTGCAATTCATCGAGTCGATCGCCAACGACCTTGGTCTGTAAGGCGATTTTCGAGCCGCTCGGAAGCGCTGGCCAGACGCGAGGAAGGCTAGGGGGGTGACACCGGCAGTCCCCCCTCAAGCCGGCGATCTTTCCGGTTTCTCAAGAGCATTCGACCTGGCGCTTTTGCGGGCGGCCCGGTATGATGGATCTGCTCAGGCTGAGAAGGCCGGTTGTAAGGGACTCGCCGGCGGGTTTCGATCGCGTGTCTCGTTCATGGCATCGTAACTCTTCCCAGGGCGACCTCACCCATGACAGACGAACATCAGGCCGCCACCACGTCGCCGGGTGACTTGGATCTCAGAAGCCGAGAAGTTGTCGGCCCTCCGAGCGCGGACGCAAAGCGGTTTGACATCTTCCTGATCGATACCGGCTGGAACACCACGATCTCCAAGCTCGTGCGTTCCCACCTGCCGCTCGTATTTGAATATCAGAAGCAGGATAGTCTCTACCTGCTCACCCCCGAGCAGTCGGTCGCAATTCTCAAGCGCGCTCCGGAGTTCATTGGCCACGACCCAACACTTGTGGTCTACGATCTCTACGCGCGCAAGAGCAGCAAGCCACGCAGCTACCATGGCTTTCGCCTTCACCTTGGCCGGTTCCGTAACCCTGAGCAAGCCCTGTCGCGGCTCCAGGAGTTTCTGCGGTTCCTCATCCTGCACCGGACCGCGGCCTCTCTCGACGTCGAGATCCGGCGCGAGCTGCACCGCGAGGGGCTCCAGGGAATGGTCAAAATCCTCCGTGAGGCTTCCACGCAACTGCTTTGATCCCCGTTGGGACTTCATGATTCGCGTCACGTACGCCAGGAGGCTTTCATGAACGAAGAAACATCCCTCATGCCTTACCTCCTCGCGGCCCTGGGCGTGCTCTACGTCGGCCACGAGATCGAGAAACGCCGCCACAAGCTGCGCGAGGTCTTCAACCTCTTCGACAAGGAAGAAAGCGTCGTCGCCCAGGCCCTGGAACATCTTGTGGAGAGCGGCCAGCTCGTTCCGTACTCCGCGCCTCACGCCAGTTGATTTTCATGGGCGCTGCCTACCCCAAGTCAAATCACGTTCATGAGTCGATTATAAGAAATCGGTTTCATTGGAGACTTTTCCATCGGGTTGTAGACGCTAAACCCGGCGCGTGGGAGAGGCTTGGGGTATTGTAAAGAAGCCGGTTGGCGGCACGGGTGGTCTCCGCCGGTGCCGCAAGCCTCTGGGTACTTGATGAAGTCCCCGACGGCCGTCTCAGTGTTCTCCTCGAAGGCGTCCAGGTCTTAATGAAGAGTCGGTGGCCAACCCGATTCGGAAACGTCTGACAGATCTCTGGAGTCGTCGCCAATGATTCCTGCCCGGACCCCCGCAACCGCCTCACCCCAGGCCCACGTCACGTGGGCCGATGGGGTGATCGTCGTGCGGGACGAGCAGGTTTTCGGTCCTGGCGGAGAGCGGCTTTGCGAGCGCTTTCTCGGGCGCGTTCTGAGCCTTGAAGAGGTGCGCTCGGTTTCGCTCGATCGTTCCCAGGCCACCGCGACGATCCGCCACGACGCGACCGGGCAGGCGGCGAGTCGATTCCTCGCGAAGCTCTCAGCCACGGTCCGAGCCAACACGCCTCTCGGCTCGATTCCCTCGCTGCCTCGCGGCGCTTTGCGAGAAACGAAAGTCACCATCCATCGCCATCGGACCTTGCTATCAACGTGCGAGGTGATCGGCGATCAGCCCGGACGGCTTCGAATCCGCCACGAGGTATTGCGGCACGATCACCTGCTCGCCGAACGTGCCCGGTTTCTTCTGAGCTCGGTTCCAGGGATACGCCGGGTGACGATCGGCGCGTGGACGGAAAATCTTTTGATCGTCTACGACCCGGCCGCACTGAGCATGCCCAGGCTCGTCCGTCTCGTCGAAGAAGCCCTGAGCGCGCTGGTGGGCTGGGATCGCTCTCTTCCCGCGCCGACCCAAACCAAGTTCGGCTTGGCCAACCTGACGTTGGGCGTTGCGGCGGTGGCCGACTTCGTTGTTCCGATATTGGCTCCCATCAGTGCACTCTTACTCATCGGGACGAACTTTCGCACGTTCCGCGCGGCGATTCTTCAAGTTCGAAAGCGCACGTTTGGCCTGCCGGTTCTCTACAGCGCCATCGTGGTGACGACCCTGGCAAACGGCCAGTTCTTCGCGTCGGCCCTGATGTCCTGGCTCTTCCGGTTCTGGCAAGGACGTCTTCGGGTGGAAATCGCCTCGGAGCGGCGCCGACTGCTGGATGAATGCCTGCCGCTGCCTCGCCTGGCTCGTCTGATCGCGCGCGACGGAGACGAGGTCTTGGTCCCCGTGGAACGGCTGCGGCCGGGGGACCGGGTGGTTGTGGGCCCTGATGAGCCGGTCCCTGCGGACGGCCGCGTGCTTGAGGGGCAGGGGATCGTCGACGAACGAAGCGTTCGCGGCCTCGAGGGATCTTCGAGAAAGCGCGAGGGAGACATTCTGCTGGCCGGCTCGACGGTCTTGGTCGGTACGTTGCAGATCGAGGTGGCCTGCGCTGTGGAGCAAACCCGCGCATCGTCGATCAGCCGGTCATTGGTCGCGGCCACGAGCCCCGCGGCCGGCGTCCTCTCCCCGACACTTCGGGCCGAGGCCGTCGCTGACCAGGCGGTTGCGCCGACGCTTGCCACAGCCGGTCTCGGTCTACTCGTGGGGGACCTCGCGTCTGTCGCCGCGATCCTCCGTCCCGACTACGCGACGGGTCCTGGCCTGGCCGTCCCCTTCGAGACGCTTCGCGACGCGGCGCTTTGCGCTCAGCGCGGAATCGTCCCTCGCACGCCGGACATCTTTGATCGGCTCGCCAGGGCCGATTTGATTGTGCTCGAAGACGGACCCGTTTTCAGTCGCTTCGCGTTGGAAGTGCAGGGCATTCAGACCCGCCTTCCCGAGGCCGACCTGCTGCGCTATGCCGCCAGCGCCTTTCGTCACCTCTGCGATGAGCGGGCCGCGGCTCTCGTCGCCGCTTGCCGTGCCCGCCGGATCCACCTGCTCGATCTTCCGCCGATCGCGTTTGATCCGGGGGTCACCATCGTTCATGGCAAGTGGCAGATTCGGGTTCGCGAGCAGAATCCCTCGACCGACGGCTCAGGCCCCTTGGTTGTCGAGGCCAACGGTACCACGATCGGACTGATCGAATTCACCCGCTCCTCGCAGGCTGAGGCGGTGGCCGCGTTTCAGCGCCTTCGCGACGTGGCCCGCGTACCGCTCGCTCTCGTTTCGGAACGGTCGGAGGCAGAAGTCGCCGCACGAGCCTCGGCCTTTGAATTCGACTCCTCTCAGGCCAACCTCTCGCCCGAAGATATCGCCAGGTTCCTTCGCGCCTGCCGCGAACGCGGGCTCAAGACCGTTTTCATCGGTGATTGCCGTCGCCATGCGCAAGGGGCCGAAGAGGCCTACCTCTCAATCTCGCTTGCCACGGAAACGGACCTTGATGCGAACCCCGCAGCCGTGGTGATCCTGCAACCACGACTCGACCTCGTGGCCGACCTGTGGGAAGTCGCGCGGTCGTACATAGGGCGGGTGCGATCGAGCCATCGATTCATCTTGTTGCCAAACTTACTCTGTGTGGCCGGTGCGCTCTTCTTCGGCGCCACGGCGCTGACCTCGGTCGTGGTCAGTAACCTGGGAACTCTCGGTTTGTACAGCCGCTCGATCGGCTCACTCAGCGCCATGGAGCCCTCGGAGCGCGGCCGCGCACGACACTCACGGCTTCCGCGATAAACCCGGAGTCCCCCTGCCAGGGAGATCATCGTCGTGTCGAATCATCCTCACGTTCTCGACGACAACGAGCGGACCTCACTTCCGGCAAGGCCGGGTGAGCCTTTGCCAAGCGAGCCTGCTCCCGCATCAAGCCCAGCACCGCCGGCCGTCGCGCGAACGGCCGCCGACGAGGAGATCGAGGACGCGGACCTGCTCAGGATCGAGAAGCTTCCCAAGGAAGTGGGCGCCATGCTGGTCTCGGTCGGCGTTCTCGGCGTCGTTCTCCCGGGCATGATGGGAACGCCCGCCATTATCGCGGGGGGCCTGGTCCTCTGGCCGAACACCTTCCAGCGGGTGGAGAACTGGTTCCAAAGCCGTTATCCCTCATTGCATCGCAAAGGGATGAAGCAGATAGGACGCTATCTCGACGACATGGAGCGCCGCTTCCCCCCCGCCAGCGATGCTTAGTCGGTAAGTCCCATCTCGATAAGGAAGAGAGGACGTCATGGCCGAGCCAACTCAGGGGAAAACCGAGCTCGCGTTGAGTCCGAACGAGTCGACCGAGCTCGCGCAGGAAGTCGAGCGCATTCATGCCCTCCCGAAGGAGGCCGGCATTCTCCTCTTGGTTGTCGGGCTCGGCGGGATCCTGCTTCCCGGCCCGGTGGGAACTCCTTTCTTCATCATGGGAGGGGTGGTTCTTTACCCCAAGCTCTTCCGCAAGGCCGAGTCCTTGCTGGAGCGCAAATTCCCCTCGACATATCGACACACCGTGCGTCAGGTCGGCCGGTTCGTCAACGACCTGGAGCATCGCTATCCCCGCGCTTCCACGGCTCGCCCCGCCGAATGAGACCGGAAACAGTCTTCTCGTCAAAGACTCATATGTGAATCTTGAAGAATTCGTGCTTCTCATCACACGGATTCACCACGCCCATCAGACACGCGGTAGTTGAACCCGGCTTCTCAGGAATTTGAACGATCCTCTTGCCTGAAAGTATTGCGAGGGGATACACTTTGCATCGCCAAGTACTTTGCGAGCGTCAATCGTTACGGAGGCTTGGGATGTGTCGGAAGCTCAGGAAGCTATGGCTCTGGGGGCTTGGGGCGGCCCTGTTTGCCCTTGTTGGAATCGCGATCTTGCTAGGATTGCTTTGGGTGGACCACAAGAGGGAGACGGTGCTACCCACGCCGACGGGCCCGTTCGCCGTCGGCCGCACGACCTGCGTTTGGAGTGACGCCGAGCATGCGGATCCCATGGCTCCCAAGCCAGGCACGAGGCGAGAGCTTTTCGCCTGGATCTGGTATCCCGCGGCTCCTCGACAGCCCGCCCAGACGGTCGATGACTATTTACCGGTTCCTTGGCGGAAGGCTGTTGAACGTCAGATCGGTGTGTTGCTTGCACAATTCCTGACGCGAGACTTGTCGCGGGTGCGTTCCCATAGCCTTCGTAATGCCAAGGTATCGTCTCAGCAGCATGCGTATCCCGTCGTATTGATGAGAGCAGGACTTGCGGCGCTGACGACCGATTACACGGCCCTTGCCGAGGACCTTGCGAGCCACGGCTATGTGGTCGTGGGATTCGATGCCCCCTATCGAACCTTTGTTGTCGCTTTGCCCGATGGCAGGGTGGTCGCGAGGGCACCCCAGAACAACGCCGACCTTGTCAGTGGATCTCAGAGAGAGCAGCTCGCCAACAAGCTGCTTCGGGCATGGAGTTCCGACATGGGATTCGCGCTCGACCAGCTCGAACGACTGAACGCGTCCGATCCTTCGGGCAGGTTTCTGGGACGGCTTGATATGCAGCATGTCGGGGTGTTTGGCCATTCACTGGGAGGCGCCACGGCCTTGCAATTCTGTCACGATGATTCTCGCTGCAAGGCCGGTATTGACGTGGACGGCGCACCCCTCGGCAGCGTGATCGCTGAAGGTCTCACGCAGCCGTTCATGTTTCTCCTGAGCGATCACCGAAACGAGGCCGATGCGGAGACCCGCCCCGTCAAGGCGAACATCCGCGCCATTTACGATCGGCTCCCCAATGATCGCAGGTCACAAGTCATGATCCGAGGGGCGAACCACTTCGGTTTCAGCGACAACGGAGCGATGTTGAAGAGCCCCCTTGTCATGCGGACGCTGCTGGCGCTAGGCATTGTAGGCCTCGATGGCCGACGCCAAATTGCCGTGAGCGCGCATTCCATCAGAACTTTCTTTGACGTCTATTTGAAAGGAATCCCCGCTTCAAAATTGAAGGGCAACCCGGCTTATCCGGAGATTGACGACATCCGTTGATTGAGCACCCGTAGCGGTTCACGAAGTGCAGAGACCGGCGCGATCCGATCGGGCAGATTGCGCAACTGGACGGCATTCCGCCCGGCCGGCGATAACCGGGGGAATGAGCCCTATCCGGCCGATGAGCTGGCGAGCAGGCCCTCGAGTACCGATCGCACCCGGCGCAATTCCTCGTCCGGGCCGCCGTCCCACGGGGCGATGGCGACCCATTGCCCGCGCTGGTCCGGCCGCACCCATCCCGGGTCGTCATCGACCAGGAGCATCTCGTCGGCCACCGCATCGTGTACGAAGCCCAGATCCTTATACTCACCGCACCACGCGACATACTCCAGCCGGCCCAGGAGCCCCGGAGGGACCTGGCCACGGCGGTCGAGATCCTTCAGGACCTCCCGTGCATCGGCCTCTTCGACGGTGGTGAACACGGCGACCCGCCCGAACCGCTCCTGGCAGAAGCCGAGGAAGTCGAGCAGTCCCGGCCGCGGGCGGCCACTCAAGGCGTCATCAATCAGCGTACGCTCCAGATCGAGCGCGAGAACCTTCACAACCACGGCGCTGATGTCCTCCGACGACCGGCGGTGATGCCCGGCGGATCACAGCAGGGAAGCCAACTCGGCGGGCTCGCACTCAAGCCGGCGGATGGCCGGATTTCTCCTCCGCCCTGCCGTGTCCATGATGGCCGTGAACGGCTACGAGCATCATAGTCCGGGAACTCAAGAAAGCGATGAGCCTGGCGTCGTATGTCTGCGCCAGACGAAACCGAGAGGCGTGGACTTGGGATTCCTGACGGATGGAAGGATTTTTAAAAGGCTATCGATCACAGCGATCTTGATAACACGCAAAAAATGGGTAAGGTAGAGAGTGTCTGTACAGCGAAATGTCGGCTGACGATTTCTTGACACCCTGCGCTTCCGAGGTGGACCAATGGCAGAATCTTGGGAGGGAGCAAATCACGAACCGGTTCCGCCCTTGTCGGGCACCTTGGAGCTTGTCACCAAGGCCGCGCGGAATGGCGCAGCGGATGCCCGCGAGGCGGCTACGCGAGCCTGGAACGCCTCGAACCTGTTCGCTTGCCGGTTCATCTACACCACATGCTACACCGTTTCGTACGGAGTGGTCTTTTCCTCAACGCTGATTGCCCATGCCGTTCCTCGGAACAACGCGGCTGTTCGCGGCCTGATCGACGGGGCCCATGCGGCCAAGTCGAAGGTCGAGCAAATTCACACCCCCGCGCTTGATGCCCCAACGCCGGCCCTGGCGCCAACCTGAGCCATCGCCTTTTGAAGCATGCTGGTTTCCATCGAAGACACCCGGACTCCTCGCGGAGCGCCGGGTGTTTGTCGTCATGGATCGAAAGAAATGAGAAAAATCGCCAAGAATTGCGGAAGCTTCTTTTGTTTTTTTCTGTAAAGAATCTCTGATTCGTTGCTTGCCGATTGCCCGCGAATCGACTCGGACTCTTCAAACAGAAGGCTTCGATCAAAGAATTCTGGTCTGAAGCGAAGAACGAGGCAAGATATCCAACTCATCAAATGAACTGATGCGAATTCTCTCTCATCCCGGCAAATGTCGTTGGTCGAGAGAGTTTGACCAGGTAGCATAAGAAAGTCCAGCAGGGCGAGGCTCTGAAATAAGCGATGTTGAGCGGCGTCTGGGACGAAGTCGGTTTGGGAGGGAAAGGAGATCTCGGGTGAAACCGCACGCGACGATCGGCGATGCGGATCTCGGTCTGGCCGACCTGCTGCATATCGACGAGGCCTGTGATCGGTTCGAGGCCTCGTGGCGAGCAGGCTCGAGGCCGGAGCTCACGTCCTACCTGGCGAAAGCTCCGGAGACAGCGAGGCGCTGGCTCTTTCATGAGCTTCTCATGCTGGATCTGGAATTCCGCGCGGGGTGCGGTGAAAATCCCGATCTTCAAAGTCTGCGCGTGCAGTATCCCGAGTTTGCAGAAACCGTTGATGCGGTCTGGGGTGTCTTTGTTTCCGTAGGGCACCGGCCCACCGCCGCCAGCGAGCCAAGCCTGCCTGGGGATGAGGAAAGGCCGGCGCTTTCTCCGCAGACACGAACCGAGCTCAATCCCTTCATACTCGAGGCCCTGCGTGGCTCGGGTTACGTGATCGATGGTGAGCTGGGACGCGGGGGTATGGGAGTCGTCTACCTGGCGAGGAAGGTGGCGCTCAATCGTCCTTGCGCGCTCAAGATGATTCTGGCGGGGAAGTACGCCGGGCCCGTGGCAACGGCTCGCTTCCGCGCGGAGGCTGAGGCCGTGGCCCGGCTTCATCATCCCAGCATCGTTCAGATCTACCACGTCGGCGAAGTCGATGGCCTGCCGTTTATCGAGCTCGAGTATCTCTCCGGGGGGAGCCTGGACAAGACCCTAGATGGCACCCCTCGCCCCGCGATCGAGGCCGCGAAGCTCGTCGAAGTTCTCTCCCTCGCGATCGCCGAGGCGCACCGACAGGGGGTTGTCCATCGCGACTTGAAGCCAGCCAACATTCTGCTCGACGCCGAGGGGCATCCCAAGGTCGCTGACTTCGGTCTGGCCAAGGTGCAGGACTCGGACGACGGCCTCACCAAGACGCAGAGCGTGTTGGGCTCTCCCTGCTATATGGCTCCAGAACAGGCGGACGGCCTGTCGCGCGATGTTGGGCCGACGACCGATGTCTATGCGCTCGGGGTAATACTCTACGAGCTTTTGACCGGCCGCCCGCCGTTCCTGGCGGCAACCGTGCTTGAGACCTTGGCCCAGATCAAGACCGCTGACCCCGTGCTCCCCTCACGACTCCAGCCCGCGCTGCCGCGTGACCTTGAGACGATCTGTCTGCGTTGCTTGGAGAAAGAGCCTCGTGCTCGCTATGCCAACGCATTCGAGCTGGCCGACGATCTGCGCCGGTTCCTCGAAGATCGGCCCATTCGCGCGCGTCGGATCAACTGGGCACAGTGGGGTTGGCGGTGGTGCCGCCGCGAGCCGGTGAAGGCGGGTCTCCTGGGGGCATTGGTCGGCGTTTTCTTCGCCGGCTTCTTCGGTGTGGCGGCCCAGTGGCGACGAGCCGAGGAGAAAGCTCGGGCGGAAGTCGAAGCGCGGACGCGCGCCGAGAATGCTGAAGGAATGGCTCGGAACCATCTCTATTTCAGTCAAATTGTTCGGGCTCGGCTCGAATGGCGGCTCAACAACCTGACGAATGCCGAGAGTCTGCTCGATCGCTGCGATGTAACCCGTCGCGGTTGGGAATGGAACTATCTGCATTCTTTGAACGTGCCGGGCTTGCTTAACCTGGCTCTCGAAGATATTGCCATGGTATCCAGCGTGGCGTTCAGCTCCGATGGAAAACGGTTTGCCTTCACGGGATACCATCTCTACAAGGACCCGCAAGCGGAGCAGCCTTGCCCGGTCGAGGTCTGGGACGCAACCACCGGAAAACGGCTCCAGAAGTTCAAAGGTCCCCCTGGGCTGTTGCGACTCGCGTTCAGGCCGGACAGCCCCTACCTCGTGGCCAGCGGCTGTCGTGGAATTCAGGCGTGGAATCTGGAGACCGGTCAAAACGTCTATTCCCGGGAAGGTTGGGGGTCGGCGGTCTACAGCCCGGATGGTCGGTCCTTGGTGTCTTGTGATTTGAAGGGAGTGAGCATCCGCGATGTGGCGACGGGCGAAGTTCTCCACAGCTTTGCCACAAGTCGAGGTCGCGTGGTTCTTCGTCCGGACGGAAAGGTTCTGGCGGTGAGCGGCCCAGAAGCCGTGGAGTTGTACGAGGTGGCAAGCGGGCACGAGATCCGGCGGCTTCCGCACGGCCCTGCCGAGGCTGAGGCCCGGCTGACTCGGTTCTTTCCTGAGGAAGGGCCGGATCTCGCCTTCAGCCCGGACGGGCGTTTTCTCGTGGTGGCAACCAATCCACCTCGAATCTGGGACACCACAACCGGCCAGCTCCTCCATCAGCTCACGGCCCATTCGGGAAACGTCCCTGGCGTTGCCTTCAGCCCCGACGGACGAACGGTGGCGACCGCCGGGAATGATTCAACCGTCCGGCTTTGGGATGTGCAGACGGGCGAGGAACGGTCGGTACTGCGAGGGCACTTGGCGTGGGCGGGATGCCTGGCCTTCGACCCGGAAGGGAGCCGTTTGCTCTCGGGCGGCAGGCACTATGGACAGGTGATCCTGTGGGATCTGACAACCTCTGTTCAATCTCGGACGCTGCCCAAGATCAGTGCCTCGGCCTTTGGATTCAGTCGCGATGGGCGTCGCCTTAGCTTGGTCGATCTCTGGGGAATGCTTCAGACGCGGGAACCCGCCACCGGAGCGACGAAAATGGGGCCTCACCTTGATTTGACCGATCAGTGGCTCACCCCGGCGCTGCTTGCGGAATACTCGGCGGATGGTCGCCGGCTGGCCACGATTGCTCACGACCGGTTGCTGGTTAAGGTCTGGGATTCGGAAACTGGGGGGCAGGTCGCCAGCCTGTCCGGGCTCGATCATCAGGCGGTGCATCTCGCGGTCAGTGGCGATGGCGGCTGCGTGGCCGCTTCGGGTTTAAAGGGAAGCGCGGAGCATCGAACCCGTCAGGTGACGGCCTGGAACGTGAAAACAGGTCAAATCCTTTTCACAGCCAATCCTTCTTGGGCCTCGACCAAATATCTACATGGATGTGTTGCCTTGAGCGCTGACGGCAAGCGCATGGCTTTTGATGACTACGCGGGAAATCCCCAACCGGGAGAGTCTGGACGTCCTCGAGCGCAAATCCGGATTTGTGAGCTGCCCGGAGGGCGGGAGCTCTTGAGTCTGCCTTTCAGTGACTCCCCGGTCCAGTCCCTGGCCTTTAGCCCCGACGGTCGGATGTTCGCCGCCGCGGGGCAGCAGCGCGGAGCATTGGCGGTTTGGGATCTCAAAACGAGGTTGATTCTGCACACCAACGAGCTCGCCGGGGCTCCGTTCAAGCTTGCGTTCAGCCCGGATAGCCAGCGTCTTGCGGTCATCGATCGCGAAATGGTTCAAACCTGGGATGCCCATACCGGTCAACAAGTGCTTGTCTTACGCGGCGCTCCTCAGCGTCCTTTTGACGGCGGATTCAACCCGACCTTGGCCTGGAGCCCCGACGGCCGGTTCCTGGCCTCATCAAACTGGGACGGCAGTGTGAGTGTTTGGGACGGAGGCAACCTGCAACCGACCTTCGCCGACCTCAATCATGAGGCCGAGTCGTGTCGGTTCATCTGGCATCTGACGGAAGCCGACGCTGCCATTGCTCAAGAGCAACCCGCCGCCGCCGATTTTCATCTCTCGCACGTGCGCGATCAGACGCCGCCGGACGTTCTAACCCGACTGCGGCGCGCCCGCCTCGAGCTGTGGTCCGGCCAAGAAGACCTCGCTTTGGCCGACTATGAGCAGTGGGTCGGCGGCGACGAACGAAACAACGGTGCCGCCTGGCTCAACTACGCGCGGCTTCTTTCTTTGCGAAGTGATTGGGGAAAATATTATCGCGCGTGTGATCAGATGCTAGCGAGCCACAACCGCGATCCGTTCCCCCTGGATACCTGGCAGGTGGCCCATGCGCTGGGGCTTGCCCCGCTCACTTCCACGAACGGTGAAGTGCATCTCAAGCTCGCGGAGCGTGCCTACACTGCGCCTCATCCCCACGGTTTGGCCGGCTACACTCTGGCCTTGGCTCATTATCGAGCCGGCCACTGGAAGACCGCCGAAACAAAGCTTCGCGATGCTCTGGATCGGCAAACCACATCACCCTGGCTGTGCTGGCCACTTCTGGCGCTCATCCATCACCAAATGGGGCACGACGACGAAGCCAGGCGCTGGCTGACTCTCGCCAGCGATGAATGTGAACGTCAAAAGCGTATCAACAGCGAAGCACCCCTCTCATCGTCCCGTCCCCGCTTCGAAGAACGGCTTGACTTCCGAATTCTCCTGGCGGAAGCACAAGCGGCAATCGATCCATCAAAGTCCGACATGTCGAAGACGAAATGAAATAGCCAATCTCGTTTTTGCCACGCGACAATTTCTTGGCCTGCCGTCGTTTGCGTTAAGTCTTCCGGGGGGATCGCCAGAAATTTCAAGAAACTTTGGCCGACGCTGTCTGAGTGTCGGACCCTTTGGCTATTCCAAAGAAGGGTGAGTTTTACAAGGAGAAGGGGGGGGCGCTGGTTCGCCCGCCTCATGACGCGAAGAACATGCGGTGCCGTAAATAGTTAAGCAAAAGCCCAAGCGATAGCCGGCGGAGAAACAGGCCGCAACGGCCGTGTCGCTTTGATGCAGCGAAGGTGCGCGCTGAGCCCGCCTCGAAAATTCCGGCCAGTTCCCCCTTATTGGCGTGGTTCATTCCGTCTCGCCTTGCGCTCGGGTTGTGCGAAACGTCGAGCGCTCCCCTTTTCGAGACCCCGATTTTCCGTCCCGGGATCGCGAACGCGTTCGCATTGCCGACCGACGTTACCACCAGCTTCGACATCCCTTGCCATACACCGGAGACGCGGACCATGTTCGGAGCGAGCCCGAGGTCTCATGAGAGACGATCAAAGAGACGTAAGCAAAACCCTGCGCTCTTGGCTTGGAAACATCGTCGCGCACTCATGTACCATCCCGGCAACGGCGGTCTCGCCTTCGAGTGCCTGGAAGAGCGCAGGCTTCTCAGCGGCACCAATGACCTGACGCAAGAAATCGAGAATCTCCTCACGAGCGGCACAACGACCGGCTCCGTCAACCTACCTAACGTCACTCTGGGCAGCTTCCTGTCCTCGAGCGACGTCACTATCTCCTTTCAAAATATCAGCCAGCAAGGATCAGACTGGTCGGGGACCGTGTCGGTCACCGCCGACTCGGCCTCACTTCAACTCGGTCAGGCTTTTTCGGGGCAGATCACGGGAGATTCTCAGAACAGCGTGGGTCTGACGGGCTCTTATACCCTCAATAATCAACCCTTAGGGCAGGGGGCGTACGCACTCAACCTGACGGAGCTCGACGTGACCGCGTCGAACCTGTTGGCGGGCATGGCCACGAATGTGCAAATCACTTACGACCCTGGAGCCGCGCCTGGACAGAAGCTCGCGCATGTCGATTCGCTCTCGGCCACGATCACGCCGTTTGACAACGCAACGGCCACGCTGACCAATCTCGACATCTTCGACAACGGATTTCAGCTTGAAAATGGGACGGTCAGCCTCGATTCGTTCACCCTTGGGAATATTCTCTCGGTCACAAATCCATCGGCAACCTTTAGCAATATCGCTGACACTGTGGGTTCGTCACCGACGGGGACGATCGGACTCACGGTTGGCTCAGCCGAACTCTTCCCTGGCCAATCGACATTCACGGCCAAGGTTGACAATTTCACCGGCACCTACGATCTCGCCAGCTCCGCGTTATCCGTTACGGCGGACGATGTGAGCGTGTCGGTGGGGGATATCCTCGACGCTGAAGCCACAGGGCTGGCTTTCGTCTACAACCCGTCCGCGGCCTCGCCGTTGGTTGTGGCGGCTTCGTCGGTCAACCTCACATCACCACTCTTCCCCAAGGTTGACGCGACGATCAGCAACCTACAGGCGGATAGCTCCGGGCTCTCGATCGGCAACGCTACGTTGGCGACGACTCCTCAAGACGCGACCGTGGATCTTGGCGGGGTGATTGAAGCAAGCGGCTTGAGTGTCTCGGTACAGAATTTCAAGTACTCCACGAACCCCCCCGCGGGACTTCCCGCGTTCGGCGGAACGATTACCGTGGGAGCGGATTCGGTCTCGTTGTTCCCGGGAGACAACAAGCCCTTCTCAGCGAACGTGACCGGCTTTGGCGGCAGCTACGATCTCAACAGCCAGGCGCTATCACTCTCGGCCACGGAGGCTGATATCAAGGTCGGCTCGATTCTTGATATCACGGCCGACACTCTTGGTATCAGCCTTTCACTGGGGCAGTCCGGTGAAAACGTCAGCGTCAGTATCGGCGCGGCGACTGCCACGCTGCCTCAATACGAGGTTTCGGGTTCGATCACCGATTTGCAGATCAACCAGAGTGGTTTCTCCGTCGCGAAAGCAAGCGTCAGCAAGAAGGGGCCGATTGCGTTCAGCAGCATTTTTTCGATTCAGGATCCGTCGATTACATTCACCGACTTTGGCTACACCGTGGGGCAAGGGGCAAATTTCGATGGCGATCTCTCTGTCACCGCCACTGAGGTTGACCTGAACCTTGGCCATTCCGTCAGTGCCTCGGCGACTGGCATTGTAGGCTCGATCAGCTTCCAGCCAGGCGACCTGGGACACTTCACATTCAGCGCGGCCACGGTAAAAGCTGAGCTTGGCTCACACCTCGAGCTTGGTGCGACGAACATCCAGTTCGACAGCGCTCCCGCAGCGGGGGGAGATATTGCGCAGTTCGGTTCCGTCAGTGCGCAGTTCGCGATTGCAGGGGGAGCCACACTGACGGGCTCAGGCCAGGATTTCGCGATTGGCGGGGATGGCTCATTTGTCGCCGGCCCGACCTTCGGGGTCAGCCTGAACGTCTCCAACGCGGGTTCACTCGACTGGCCTTCCTGGCTGCCGATACAGGTCACTCACCTTGGTGTGGCCTGGTCCAATTTCAACGCCGCCCCGGCCGACTTCACGCTTGACCTCTCAGCCTCCGTGAACGACACGGGGCTCGGTGGTACTGCGCTCGATCTCAGTGGTTCCGTCCAGGATGCCGTCATCGACGTTGGTCTCCTGGAGCAAGGGCAATTCCCCATCACGGGGCTTGGTGGATTCGGCGTTTCGGTTAGCGGTCAGATGTTTGGAGCCGACGTCAAAGGAGATCTCTTTCTCGCCATCCTGAACACCGACAGCAACGGCAATCCCATCGCCGACGGCGATACGACCACCCCCGTCGCGCATCACTATCTCTATGGCGGAATCGACGGCGGACTCAACCTCGCGGGGCTCGGTGGTTTTGAGATCCGTTTGGGGATCTCTCAATTCGGGCTCCTGGATGCTTATGTTGATGTCAATGCTCCAATCATTCTTGACCCGGACACCGGCCTGGCGTTGACCAACCTACACGGCGGGATCGACTTCGGTGCGAGCTTGCCGAGCATCACCAATGCCAAGGATCTGAAAACAAACCCGGCCTTCACTCCTCCCGGCCAGCAAACTCTGGCGCAATGGGAGGCTCTGCTCGCCATACAGATGGCGAACGTCGCCAGTGGTGTTGCGAGCGGAGAGAGTCCGATTAGCGCCTTGACCTCATCCATGACGATCGATGCCGGCGCGACCTTGTACTCAGCCTACGCAACGACCAACGCGTTCCGGCTCGACGGCGACCTGATCTTCGACACCACGGGTAAGATCGAAGCCGCGGGAACCCTTACGCTCGGCGATGAGGTTTCCTTGCAAGGAGCGGTCTACTTCGACCTCTCACAAGTTGCGTCGGGCAAGGCACAGATCTTGATGTATGCCGACGCCCCTGCGCAAGCGCCGATTGCCACGATCTACGGCGGCCTTGGGTTCCAGTTCGGGGGCCCGACCCCCACGGCCAGCCAAGGTGCGACCACCCCCAGCCTTGGCACCGGTCTCACCCTCAATGGCACGACCGATTCCGCCACCGCGCAGGGAATCAACCTGAACAACACCTCGTACACCGTTGAGTTCTGGGCGCAACGCGCCGACTCGGGGCGGACCGAGTATGTCATCGGGCAGGGGGATAGCCCAAGCACCACAGGGCTTCAGATCGGCTTCGACGCGTCCAATAACTTCTTCGTCACGTCCGGTGGCACGACACTGACCTATCCCACGACCGACAATGCCTGGCACCATTGGGCCGTCAGCTTCGACCAGACGACGGGCACGCGGACGATCTACCTCGACGGCCAGCCGGTCGCCAACGACACAACTCAGGCGATCCAGGGAGCGAGCACCACGTTTCTGATCGGTCAGTCCGGCTCAACCTATTTCGACGGCTCAGTTGACGAGGTGCGGGTCTGGAACGTGGCGCGCGCCGCTGCCGATATTCAAACAAATTATACGCAAAGCTTTATCCCTATCTCCGCCGGCCTGGTTGCCGACTGGCAATTCAGCGAAGGGAACGGGGCGATTGCAAGCGACTCGTCGGGCAATGGACATACCGCGACACTCAATGGTAACCCGACATGGACGACGACCATCGTCAATCCTCCAGCTCCTCCGGCGTTTAGCACCTTCACGATCACGGTGACTGGGGAAGTCGACCTCACGCTCCCCGATCTCCCCGGGCAACTCGCAATCGCCGGTTCGGCGGTCTTCGTGGCGAGTGCAAGCAATAGCAGCCTGGACATGACGGTGCAGGGCACCGTGGATCTGGACCCACTTGGCAACCTCGTCGGGCTCGCCGGCAAGGTGCACTTCGATGACTCCGGAGGCACGCCCAAGCTCTATGGCATCTTTGCGCTCCAGACCGGGCAGCTCTCTCAGCTTCAGCAACTCGGCATCGACGTCGCAGGCACAGCCGTCCTACGGTTTAATACCACGAATCAAAATATCTCCGAGCCGCTTCAGATACCCGGCCAGGCGACCAGCACGACCTACACTCTGCCGCAGGATTCGGTCAGCCTGATGGTTGTCGGCTCGGCCGACTTCCAGCGCAACGGCAGCGACTGGTTTTCACTCGACGGCGAGCTCGATGCCTACTTCAGCTTCACGACAGATGCAACCGGCACGGTTCGTCCGCTGCTCCAGGTGTATGTTGGCGGTAATCTGCTCATCGGCCCCGCGACCTCGCCGACCGCCGATTTTACCGCGACTGGCTTCCTGCAGATCTCGGACGCGGGTGTGGCCGCGGATATCGGTATTTCGCTCGTCTCGAGCGACGCTCTGTCGAAAGCAGGGATCGTTCTCAAGAATGATTTATTCTCGCTACTATTGAACACAACTGGGCAGGAAGTTACCTACACCACACCTTCGTTGACCGATCCGGATCAACAAGGGACGGTTCCCGGCGCGGGGACAGCCGTGGACATCCCCGCCGCACCTAGCGGCACCAATACTCCGGAACCCTATCTACAAATCCATGGAAATGGAGATCTTGACGTTGACAACGCGTTCGACCTGAGCGGGTCGTTCACAATGCTCATCGCCCCTGGCTTATTCTCGTTCGGCCTGGATATGGACTTCTACCTTCAGGCGAACGGTACGACCCTGGATCAGTTCCATGCCCAAGGGGGTCTCATTCTCAACAGCCAGGGGATTCTCGCGGCGGTTGATCTTCAGCAGTTATCCACCTTGCCTTCGAATCTGGGGTTCAGCCTCGATGCCTCCTACATGATGGAGATCAATACCACCAACCACATGCAGTCGGTGGGAGGTATCATCGTGCCGGCGGGCAATTTCGCCGAGGTCGCCGCCCAGGGTGATATGTTTGTCGGATCATTTGATCTCAAGGGCTCGTTCGACTTTGTGGTGAACTCGAGTTCGGTCACGATTGTCGCTGCGGCAAGCGCTGTCGTCGGCCCCCTTGGCTCGGTGAACGTGGCGGGGTCGCTCAGCATTGTGTCGGGCTCGAACGGCGGGGTTTACGGCCTCTTCCAGGCCAACTTGGCCTCCTCTCCCTCCATTACCGACGTGAGTCTCAACGCCAACTTCCAGTTCGAGATCAATACGACGCAGACTTCGGAGCCCGTGACCGGATTCCTCATCGATCAGACGACCGGCAGTATTATCCCGAATCAGCAATTCGTGATCGACCCTGGCGTCATGCTGGTTGCCGGCGGACAGATTTCGGTCATAAATATGTTCAACTTGGACGGCGAGTTCGATATCAGGATCAATTCTCAGGGCCTCGACCTGAATGCGCACGCGGACCTCACGAGCTTCATCGGTGCAAACCTCGGGCTGGCTGCGCACATCAGCATTTTGACGGGCAATACCCCCAGTTCGGGCAGCCTGGTTGTCGACGCGTCTCTCTCGCTTCAGGGAAGCCTGGGGGTTGGTCTCTTCTCGATCAGCGCGACGCCGACCCTGGTCATCAATACCGGCGATGTTCCCAGTGACGGCATTGCGCCCAAGACCTACGAGGTCGCTCTCGACAATGCCTCGCTCGATCTGCTTGGTTTCTCCGCCTCGGGTTCTCTCACCGTGGGGGTGAGCAACGGAGTCTTCGAGATCAATGTCCCGAGCTACCATCCGCTAAGCGTGAGCTTCTTCGGCCTGGGGAACTTTAGCGCCTATGGCTACATCGAGTCGAACGGACAATTCAGCCTCACCGGTTCGGTGGGCTTCGATCTCGACGACGGCCACAACGACAGCCTTTACGGGTCGATCAGTGTCACGATCAGCAACAGCGGCTTCTCGGGTTCATTCTCGGGAGGAGCCACGGTCCAGGGAACGAACGTGGCCTCGGTCTCGGGCTCCTTGGTCCTTAGCAATGGCTATGTCGACCTGGGAGTCACGGTCTACGTGATTGGTATTCCTATCCCTCTTAATTTCCAATTGGGTCAAGTCAATCCACCAACGACGACCTCGTCGATCTATTGGTACAGCGTCCCCACGGTTGCCAGCGAAGGAAGCCAACTCACGCTGGATGCCGGCGCTGTCGACAGCAGCGGCAATTCACCGGCGGATTCTTCCTATCAGTGGACGGTGTATCGTAATGGTCTCTATTTCGCGAGCGCGACCGGCTCGAGCTTTCCCTTGCGGTTGGGGGATCCTGGAACCTATACGGTGGGCTTGAGCGTCGCCGGTTTGACCCGAAGCTCGACCATCCAGGTGAGCGATGTGGCACCAGTGATTCAAACACTTGGGCTTCAATCGGCCTACGCGTACGGCAAGCCGCTCACGATTAGTCCCAAGATTCTCGACGCAGTCCCGGGTGATGTCCCCTACGGCTTGACTTACAATTGGACAATCACCAAGGACGGAATGCCCTATCTAACCTACTCCGGTCCCACACTTTCCTTCAGCCCCGACTCACCAACGATCAGTAGCTCGAGCTCAGCCTCGGCTCCCAACGTTTACAACGTGACTCTAACGGTCTCCGACCTGTACGGCGGCGTGAATACGTCGTCTTCATCGTTCGCCGTTTTCGACCCTTCGAACATCATTGTGAATACGACGCAGGACTATTCTTCGGTCGTCACTCAGAATGGCGTTACCTACACCTCGCTTCGTGTGGCGGTGCAGGCCGCCGCGGATTCGACGGGAGTGACCTACGTCAAGTTCGCTCCTTCGCTGGCCGGAGAAACGATCCACCTGACGACGGTTGGCGACTCCACGGACCATGGGGCAAGCGCCATCGGACTTTCCAGCGGCCTGGTTTTCCTGGATGGAAGCGGAGCTCCGGGTGTCACCATCGCCGCCGCGGCCGGCACGAACATGCGGCTCTTTTACGTGGCTCATGGCGCCGCGCTCGACATCAACGATCTGAACCTGACCGGTGGTGTCGCTCAGGGAACCGAAGGATACGCCAATGGTGGCGCCATCTATGCAGATGGGTCGGTCAATATCTACAATTCCGCTCTCTATGGCAACTCGGCCATCGGAACGCAAGTGAACTACGCTTTCAATCAAGCGAACGCTTATGGCGGCGCGATCTACGTCAGCTCTTCAGGAGGTCTCAGCGCAACGGACGACACTTTTGCCTACAACATGGCCAAAGGAGCTGACGGATTCCTGCAATACAATCCGCTCATAGGTTCATTCTACTCTTACGGCGGTGTCGGCTATGGTGGTGCGATCTACAATGCCAGTTCCCTGAGCCTCAACGGAAACACCATCACCGGCAACACGGTTCTTGGTGGGGCCATTGCCGGGTATGCTCCGCTCGGTGCTGGAGTCTTTGATGCGGTTACGGCTATCGTCAATTCTCTAAACCTCCCACTCTATCGAGTCTCATATACCAATATCATCGCTCTCAACAATGGAGCTGCTGACTATTACATTGCGAACAACCTCGAGGTTTTCGGTAGTTCCAACCTGGTCGGTAGCGGTATCAACTTGCCGACCTCAGGCACCTATCCCTTCTCGGTCTCGAGTGCCAACCCCTTGCTGGGACCATTTGCCGATCATGGCGATGGGGTGTTGACCTTCTCCCTTCTTCCCGGCAGCCCCGCGATCGGTGCTGGCACTCCTGGCGGCGTGAACGACTCGAGCGACGGTCGAGGTTACCCCCGCGGCTACAACAACAGCTACGATATCGGCGCATTTCAAACGCAGCCTTATATCGTTAGCAACACCAACGATAGCGGGCCCGGATCATTGCGGGCGGCGGTCGCTGAGGATGATAACCAGGCACCGATCGTCTTCGCCCCCGCCCTTGCGGGGCAGGCGATCACGCTGACCAGCGGGCCCATCGTGATCGGCCACAATCTGACCATCAGCGGCCTTGGCGCCAACCAGCTTACCATCAATACCACGGCAACGAAGCCTACTGACGAATGGAAGGGTGAGGGGAACGCGAACGACAGCACCGGGAATAACCCGGGTACCATTCAAGGAGGCGTTACGTATGCGCCGGGGGTTATCGGCCAGGCGTTCCAGTTCAATGGCACGAGCTCCGCGGTCGTCGTTCCTGATAATGCAGGACTCGACACTCCCAACTTCACGATCGGAGGTTGGTTCAAGCTCACACAAGCGCCGGGGTCGGAATATTATCTGGCGAGCAAGTACGGCGGTAATTACAACGGCTGGATTTTGCGGGTCAACAGCTCACTCGTTCCCACGATCTCATTGGCCCAGCAATCCAACAACTTCGCCAACGCGACGTCGTCTCTGCCGCTGACGCTCAACACCTGGTATTACCTGGCGGCAAGCTACGACGGCACCAATCTCAGGCTTTATATCAACGGCGTGCAGACCGCTAGTGCGACCCTCAATGGTGGCTACGCTCCGAGCCCAACCCCCTTGGTCATCGGCTCCGCGAGTTGGTATAGCGGAGGATACGCGAGCGCACTCGTCGATGAGTTTAGTTATTTCAATGCGAATCTCGACCCGACGCTCATCGAAGGGCTGGCTCAGCAGGTGAACGGGAGCCGGATCTTCACCATCGCCAGCGGCGTGACCGCCACCATTTCCGGTCTCACTTTGGCGGGCGGGCGAGCCCAGGTTGGGGCCGGCATTTACAATTCGGGCACCTTGACCATCGCGAACGCAGTCTTCAGCAACGACGTAGCCCAGGGATATGCGGGTTCCCCACTCGTCAATGCCCAGGGAGGAGCGATTGACAATGCTCCTGGCGCATCGTTAACGGTGACGGGAAGCACATTCAACGCCGATGCGGCCATTGGCGGCTCAGGCATCAATCCGTCCATGACCATCATCTCCAACGGAGGGAATGGACGGGGTGGCGCAATCGTGAACGAGGTAGGGGCCCTTTTGGTTGGTGCCGACGACACGTTCGCGAGCAATCTGGCCCAGGCTGGCAACGGCCTTGGCGCAGGCTCGGTGGCCTTCGGTGGGGCGATCGACAATTTGGGCACAGCCTATCTCTATGGTGTGACGATTGGAGAGAATACGATCAAGGCCGCCGCAGGCAGCTCGTCCGCGTCTTCCAGCGATGGCTCCGGCTTCGCCAACGAAGCGGGCGCCACGCTCACCATGATCAACACGATCGTGGCGGACGACAACGGGGCTAGCCATGACTTCGTCAACGCGGGCACGGTTAACGGTGATGACAACCTCGTGACATCGTATGCCGGCCTGCCGGCGTCGGTAGTTGCCGTTACGGCCGATCCTCAGCTTGGGCCGCTCGCGAACAACGGCGGGACGACGCCGACCTTGGCCTTGCCCGTTGGCAGTTCAGCCGTCAATGCGGGTGACAACACCGCGGCGGCGATGACGGCCATCGGTGGTTTGGTCGACTGGTGGAGAGGTAACGGCAACACCTTGGATAGCGCCCGAGGCCAAAACGGTACGCTCGCCGGGGGGGCAACCTACAGCCCCGGTCTCTCCGGCCAGGCCTTCAGCCTGAACGGTCAAGGGGCCTATGTCTCCTTGCCCGCAAGCGCGGACATTGTGGGCACCGGCGCCTTTACGGTCTCCGCCTGGATCAAGACAAGCTCCAATGGCGTGATCATTCAGCAGCGTGATCCTAATAACTACAACGGAGAGTATGTTCTGGCTGTGAGTGGTGGCAAGGTCCTCTTCTGGACTTTTGGAGATAATCAGTACGGCTTCAATTTCTCATCCAATCGCTCGGTCAACGACAACGCCTGGCACTTGATCACGGCTGTGCGATTGGCGAATGGTACCGGACAGATCTACATCGACGGCGCCCTCGACAACTCTCAGGCTTCCCCTCCACGCACGCTCAGCAGCGGGTTCAACGTCTACATCGGCGGCGACCTTCGTGACAACACAGCGTTCTTCAATGGTTCCATTGCTGAGGTCGCTCTCTTCAATCAGGCTTTGACCTCGGCCCAGGTCCAGAGCTTGGCCACGCCCGGTCTTGATCCGCCGACGGATCAGCGTGGTTTCACTCGTGTCTACAACGGAACCGTCGACATTGGTGCGTTTGAGACCCAACCTTTTGTCGTTACGAACACAAATGATAGCGGTCCTGGCTCTCTTCGCGCGGCCGTTGCTGATGATACGCTGGGGGATCAACCGGTCCTGTTCTCTCCCAGTTTGAACGGGCAGACCATCACCCTGACGAGTGGGCCGATCACGATCAACCGCAATCTCGCGATCACCGGCCCTGGCGCGAGCCTGTTGACCATCAGCGGGGGTAACGGCGTTCAGGATTTCGTGGTCGACTCGGGCAACGTCTCGATCTCCGGTTTGACCATTGCGAACGGCTTTGCCGCACAGGGAGGAGGTCTCTATAACGCGGGCGACACGACGCTGACGAACGACGTGTTCACGGGAGATACCGCCGAGAATTCTCCTTCCAACACGGCCCTTGCCGCCGGCCAAGGGGGCGCGATCTACAATACCCAGGGCGCCACGCTCACGGTCAGTGGCAGCACATTCACACTCGACACGGCCATCGGTCTCGGTATTCCGGGCACCAATCCCAGCGGGCAGGGGGGCGCGATCTACAACGCTCCTAGCACGTTGAACGCCACGGGGGCCGTGCTCGCTGCCGGCGGCGTGCTTTTCAGCACCGACAATACGTTTACCGCAAATTCCGCCCAGGCGCAGCGAGTCTATGGAACCGATAGTTATAACATCATCAACGACCTGGCAACGGCTCCTCCCTATGCAAATCTCTCCTACAGTGGAGACGGCACTTACACTTGGACCAACAGCACCACGGATCCCCGAGCCCTTCAAAAGGCGGATGCGGGAGCCACGGATCGCATCGCGTCCACGATCTACTCGATCGGCAATTCGTTGAGCATCAGCGTCAATATTGCCGATGGCAACGCGCACAACATCAGCCTCTACGCACTCGACTGGGATTCCACCGCGCGCTCCGAACAGATCCAGGTAATCAACCCGGCCACAGGCGCGATTCTTGACAGCCGGACCATTTCCGCATTCCACAACGGCGTTTACCTGACGTGGACGATTCGAGGAAATATCAAGTTTGTGATCACAAGCTTGAATGCATCGAGCAATGCCGTGATCGCAGGAGTCTTCTTTGACCCAGCCTCAGCAGATGCTGCCGGCCTCGCGACCTTCGTGGGGACAGACACGACCACGCAGGGAAATTGGAAAGGAACCTCGGCCGGGGGTGGCTTGGGAGGCGCGATCGACAATGGTGGAAACGCAACCCTGATCAACACGACGATCGACGCGAACACGGTCACGAGCGGGCCCGGTGGCTCGTCCGAGGGAGCTGGTATTGAGAATCTCGCGAATGCCAACTTGACGCTCGCGAACACGCTCGTGGCAGACGGTACGGGAGGTCACGACGTCGCCAATCTCGGCGTGGTTTCAGGCGATGGCAACCTCGTCATGACAAACACGGGCTTGAACACGTCCGTGGTTGCCGTCACGGCCAAACCCCTGCTCGGGCCGCTCCAGAATAACGGCGGGCCGACTCCCACCATGGCCCTCGGTCTTGGTAGCCCGGCGATCGACGCGGGAGACTCGAGCTTTGCTCCCACCACCGATCAACGCGGCTTGCCTCGCATCGCGGGATCCCGCGTTGATATCGGTGCTTACGAATATGCAACGCCGATTGTCGTCACGAACACGAACGACAGCGGCCCCGGCTCACTTCGCGCTGCTTTGACGACGGTTGCCTCATATCCGGGATCACCCATTAGTTTCGCCCCCGCATTGACAGGGCAGACGATCAAACTCGCTAGCGAGCTCATTGTTCCCAACAATGTGACCATCGACGGCTCGGCCGCGCCTGGGCTGGTCATTCAAGGCAATGGTCTCAAGGCCACAAACGGATCGTCGCGCACCTTCTTTGTAGGAGCCGGTTTGACGGTCACGCTACGTGACCTGACAATCACGGGGGGCTACGCCGACAACGGGGGTGGAATCTACAACGGCGGGAATTTGACGGTGATCGACTCCACCATCGACGGCAATACCGCGTACGTCTCGGGCGGCGGCATTGCCAACGACGGGACGCTGAATCTCGTCGATAGCACCGTTGCCAATAACATGGTGGTCAGCACGTCCCAGACCTCAGCCAACGTCCAGGGAGGTGGCATTCGAACTTCGGGCTCACTCACGCTTGAAGGCGACACGATCAGCGGCAATATGGTAACCACGCCATCGCAAGGGGTTGGCGGTGGTGTATCGCTCGCCGCCGGCTCACTTCAGGTGCACAACACCATCGTTTTCGGTAATACGGCAAGCCTCACGGTGGGACAAGACGTCTACGATGGTGCGGGCTCATTCGCATCGCAGGGGCACAACATTTTCGGCAGTATTTCATCTCAGGCCGCCGTTGTTGCGACGGATCAAGTGGGAGTGGATCCCAAGCTCGGCCCGCTTCAAAGCAACGGTGGTCCCACCCCGACCATGGCTCTTCTAAACGGCAGCCCTGCGATTGACGCCGGCGATCCCTCGGGCGTTCCCGGCACCGACCAGCGCGGCTTCCTCCGCTCCGTGGGGAGTGGCCCCGACATTGGCGCATATGAGCGCCAGCCGTTCGTTGTGACATCCCTCAGCGACAGCGGCCCCGGTTCGCTTCGACAGGCGTTGTCGCTCGACCACGACGGTAGCCCCATCACCTTCGCCCCTTCGTTGGCTCACCAAACGCTGACGCTGACCAGCACATTGACCATCGCCAGCAATGTTGCGATCGACGGCTCAAGTGCCCCCGGCTTGATCCTGAGTGGCGGCGGGACGACCGGTGTAATCAACATCGCGGCGGGGGCCAACGTCACTCTGGCGAACCTGTCGGTTGAGGACGGCAACACTTCCAACGGCGGTGGCGTCCTCAACAATGGTACCTTGACCCTTTCGGGCGTGACCGTTGCCAACAATACGGCAACAGGCAATGGCGGCGGCATCGAGAACGACGGCACCTTGAGGCTTATTGACAGCACGGTCGCCAATAACACAGCCGGCTCTGCCTCGGGGGTTGGCGGTGGAATCGACAACGACGGTTCGCTTTCAGTGCTGGACAGCACAATCGCCTACAACAGCGCTTATGCCGGTGGAGGCGTTCTCATGCGGGGCGGCACGATGTCGGCCCTGAATTCGATTTTTGCCGATGACATGGCGTCGGCGTATCCCGATCTCAGAGTGAATATGACTTCACTCGGGCATAACCTGATCGAGAATACGTCTGGAGTGATTGGCGCCTCGTCCACCGACCTGACAGGGGTCGATCCCGTGCTCGGTACGCTTCAAAACAATGGTGGTCCCACGCCGACTCTAGCCCTTCTGGCTGGCAGCCCCGCGATCGATGCCGGCGACCCCACGAACGCGCCCAGCACCGATCAGCGAGGTTTGGCTCGTGTCGCCGGTGCGGCCATTGACATCGGTGCATTCGAGTCTCAGGTCGCTCCCCCTCAGGCCGATCCGGGTGATCCTTACGTAATCCATGAGGGGGATTCGTTGACGTTGAACGCGGGCGATTCTTTAGATCCCCAAGGCCTGCCGCTCACTTATACCTGGGACGTCAACGGCGACGGCATTTTCGGCGATGCGACCGGCGTCAACCCAACACTCACGTGGGCCCAGCTTCAGGCGCTCGGCATTCAGGCACAATCCACCCCCTACGAGGTTCGGGTCCAGGTCGATGACGGCTACGGCGGCAGTCATGTGGTCACTTCGCAGTCCGTGACCTTGACGGTCTTGCCGGCTCTTTATGTGACGTCCCTAACCATCGCTGCGGGGGCGGACGTGAACGCTTCCGTGGACTCGGCGACCGTGACGTTCTCGGGCCCGATCCTGGCCTCGACCCTCAACGCCGGAGCCCTCTCGCTTACGCTCAACGGCGGCCCGAACCTGATCACGAACGGGACCTCTCTTCAAATTCAGCAAGTGCCGGGCACGCTCGATTCCTATCAAATCCGTGGCCTTTCGAATTTGACTCAGGAAAATGGCACTTATCTTCTGACGCTCAATGCGGCGGCCGTCTCTGACGCGGTGGGGGCGGGTGAAGGAGTAGCCTCGGTTTCTTGGCTGATGGACACCGTCGCCCCGGACAGCAACGTGGCTCCTCTGGCCGCGGTTCAAACCGGCACCCAATTCACGGTGACGGCCGTTGGCGCAGACGTCAGCCCCGCCCCTGGCGTAGAGACATCGCAACTGGTCGCCTGTGCCCTCTATGTTTCCACGAACGGTGGTCCCTACACCTATTGGACGACGGTGCATCCTTGGGCTCCATCGGCGGTCTTCCAAGGCCAGCAGGATACGACCTACGCGTTTTACTCGATCGGTCGAGACGGCGCGGGCAATCGGGAAACTCCTACGCTCGCCGAGGCGCAGACATTCGTGCCCGATCTCACTCCACCGGCGACTCACGTCACCTCGGTTGACGCACAGAGCCCGAACTTCGAAGTGAAGTACGAGGGGACCGACTCAGGCGGCAGCGGTCTGGCTCGTATCGAATTCTTCGTGCAGGTGGATGGTGGTCCGGCTCGTGAGTTTACCCAGGTGCAAAATAGCTCGGGTGAAGTGCCGTATCACGCGATCGTTGATGGAAAGGCGCATACTTATTCGTTCTACAGCGTGGGTGTGGATGGAGCTGGAAATGTTCAGAGCCCGCCGTCGAGCGAGCATGACGAAGTCACCGTAACGGACCGATTCTTCCCGTACACCCCTCCTCCCGTTGTGCCGCCTCCGCCTCCGCCTTCGCTTCCTCCTGTTGTCCCTCCTCCGCTTCCCCCTCAGCCCACGGGGCTGGTTGTCCAGCATGGAGAAGCTGAACGCTCCTATGTTCGCTATGTGGACATTCTGTTCAACAGGTCGAGCGGACTGGCATCATTGATTTCAGGAAATCGTATTCATCTCATCAAACATGGCCTCGACGGTCGAGGCGCGGTCGCGGTTCCTCTGGCGGGGAAACTGCATGTAGTCGATCACGCCATCGAGATCGATTTCGGGGCCTCGGGGATCGGGGGGCGTCCGAACTCGCGAGCCGGCGATGGCTACTATGAGGTCAGGATCGATGGCGATGCGAAGCCCTTCACCTTCGACCGTCTTCTGGGAGATGTGAATGGCGATGGCGTCGTGAATCGCACCGACCTGAGGCTAACGCGACAAGCCCTCGGCGCCCGAGGCTCCGGGCTCCAAGCCGATGTCAACGGCAGTGGGGCCGTCACCATGGCCGACCTGGATCTCGTTCTCCAGTCGGAAGGAGATCGGCTCGCCCGACGCCTTCCGCTCAGTGATTGAAACGAGAAAGAGCGGGGTCCCTTCATGTTTGGATGAGAGAGACCTTCAGCTCTTCTCTTTTTCCCAGAGCGCACGGATCAAATGAAGTTTACGATCGACGGTTCTCGCCGAAATGCCGAGTTCGGCCCCAATTTCCTGGGAACTTTGCCCTTCGAGCTTGCGCAGGGCGATCGTCTTCAAGGTAGGGTTGTCGAGTTCGCCAAAGAGCCGCTCGCATTCGTCGGCGAATTGAGCCGTGGCTTCCGGGGTAGGATCGCGAGCGAGCAGCATGGCGATGCCCTCCCCCATGTCATGGGGAGTGTTTCCGTCCATCAGGGCGGACTCTCCCAGCAAGCGGCCTCCCCCGCGCTTTTGCCGGGTGCCATGCCGCACCGCGGCGATCACTTTGCGAGCTGTGATCGTGGAGAGCAGACGCCAGAGGTCGTCACGATCCTCGAGCTGAGGAAACAACCCGCGCTCAGCTCGCTCGCAGAAGCTGTGGAAGGCGCTCAGCGCAACGTCTTCCTCGTCGAATTCGCGCCGATTGTGAGAGGGAAGCTTGGCCCGTGCCAACCGCACTAATTTTTCAAAGTAGCAATTCCAAAGGCGCTGAATATCGGCATCGTCGCCTGCCTTGAGACCCTCGAGCCAGCGAGAAACCGACGCATCATCGGACACGAGACAAGCTCCCGCGGAAACGGACTCTCTTCATCCATCGCTCAACCCAGCAGCATGGATTCATTTCCACTCCCGCTTTTTCTCCCACCTTGGCGAACCAGTCATTCGTTCTTGCGAGCATATCGACGCATGCCAAGATGCGTGCTCCAAATCATGGAGTGTCGTTTTCGTCTATTCGCGAGCATTCTCAGACAGCATCATCGCCAAGCGCGAATCTTGTCCGCTTTATGTGTGCGAGCCCACCGTCCATGAGTCAACGTCGAGTGCATGACAAAATTCTTAGAAGATTCATGCACGGCATTCTTGCCAGAGGCGAGCCTGGCTGACAAGGCGATCGTGCCTTGATGCCGACGGGATTTTCCCATTCCGGGGCAGAATGGCTTGGAGGAGGCTTGCTGCGAGGCGGGAGCAAGTGCCGGAGATTTTCCGTGAAAGAAACGGGAGGTAAGGCCAAAGCTTTGGCACCCACCGGCATCGACGTGGTTAGGGGGGATCTCAATGCTCTTCGGTGCCTCCCTTACGGGCCAGGTAATCGGCCGAGATCGATTTGAAGATCACTCGGCCGTGGCCTCCCAGAATGGCGTCGAAGCGTTCCTTAATCGGGGTGATCACACATCCTTCGCGCCCCTTGAACCGGCCGGCAGCCTCGGATGCGCACATCGTGGTTGGGCCGTATGTCTCAGCCTCGACCACAGCCCACGAAAATGGGCCACGGAAGAGGACCGGCACAGCCTCGACCCCGAAGCGTTCGAGCCACTCCTTCTTTTCATCGAAATCGAGGTATTTGCCGTCGACGGCGATATCGAATGCGCGAAAGCTCTTGGCTCCGGAGGTAAGCCCGTAGGCGATATCCTGAACCCCGCTACCGTATAGTTCGCCGAAGACGACGACGTTTCTTGCGCCTTGGCTAAGGTGCCGAAGTAAGGCTCGCACCGGCTCCGTCATCGGCTTCCAGAAGTCGGAAACCTTTCCTTTGTGGTCAGTCTCACGACGCCTGACGTCGCTCGACCCCGCCATGAATTCCAGGGCGGTCGTTCCTTCACTTCCCTGAGTCCGGATTAACCCCAGGCGGCAGTTCTTTCCATGGAGCTTCTCCGTGATCACAACCTCTTCCTCTTCTCGAAGAACGTCCGGGAAGTTCCGGATGTTCTCGATATCTGTATAGGTGTGAAACGCCGCAATGGCAGGCAGTATGTCTCCGTCCAATGGGCGCTCAGAGGGCTCGAACTTGGTGATCCCGAAGTGGTCTCTGAGATCCCGCCCGACTTTCCAGGTGGGGTCGACCCGAGAATCGATCGTGCCGTAGCTCGGCTCTCCTCGCAGGCGAGCGGCGCGTACTCGTAAACCGGGCTTACGACTCCCGTCGATCTCGCGGGGTAGGGGACTGAGGTACTTGGTGATTCCCAATCGATCGGCCAACTCCGGAGGCAGCACGCTGTCGGGCGGAAAGTAAACCACCTTATCGCCAGGCTTAAGTCCGAGTGCCTTCTGCACAACGACCTGCCACCCCTTGACCGTGATGAACTCGAGGCTATCGGCGTTGGGGTGTGGGTAGACCGTTTTGACCTCGCAAACCTCGACAACCAGTGTGCTCATGAGAATTCCCTCCGTAACAAAGACGTCCTATTACCTCTCACGTTCTCACCTGGATGCCGAGAATCGGAGCCGGGTTCGGAGTAAACCTTGGCACGGCGGCCCGGAAATGCCCGTGGGTCCGTGATCTTGTGGATTCCTAGATCCTTTCTCCTACATCGAATGTCTCTCCAAGGGACCCCATAAGGTGAACGCGACTTTCGGAGAGTCGATCTTTCGCGTTGGATTATCTCGTAAAGAAGCGATGATATCTAATAGGATTTGCCGCAAGGCATCGCGCGAACGGCACCCCAGCTCCTACAAGCGGCAGCTACTGTGCGCCCCGGAGTGCTGGCGGCTCCGAGGAATCATTTCTCGTTTCATTTCACGCGCGTTGTCGATCGCGAAGAGCGCAGGACACCTTTCCAGATGACAGCAAGAAGCTCAACCAATTTCCGCGCGACTTCATCAGTCAAAGGGCCGCCAGTATGGCGTCCGAAGCGCGGATCGCTGACGAGGACCAGAAACGTCAGCGATCATGGGTCTTCAACAGGCCTCTTACGAGGAGGAGCCGAGTGCGTCGACAACGGCCTCGATGGTGGTTGGGGCATTGCCTTCCAGGCGATTATTCACAAACAGATAGGCCGGTTTTTTCCATCGCTTTGCCTGCCGGGCAATTCTTCGGAGGGCATCTCGAGTGCTGGCATTCACTTCGCGAGCGATGTCATAGGGGCCGAACTCTTTGACGGCTTGCTCATAGGAGCGTCCTCGAGCCAGAATGGCGCGGACAACGATGTGATCTGCGGCGAACGCGCCTGGCATTTCCATCTGCTCAGATAGTTCCGGCATCCGCGTCCACGCGTTGAGAACGTGTGCGACCCGGCGATTCTCCAGGATCGAGAAATAAGCGGGGCCTAGAAATTCCGGGTTTCTGACTTCGACGCAGTAGCGGAAGTGATCGGGGAGAGACGCAAGAAACGGATCAAGCTGCCTGAAGAAATCGGCGGGGGTAGGGAAGAGCGACCGAGAAAAAGCCCCGAATTCAAAGATGAGCGTGGCGACTCGCGAGGCATAGCGCTCCAGAGGACGCACAAAGTGAGTTTGAAAGAGCTTCTCGTCGAGGAAATGGGGGTTCTTCTGCCCCGCGCGCGTCCCATAGCGATCATGCCCTGGCCACCGAGCCACGGTGATGTCTTCAGGCACCTTGAACGCGAACCGAAACGAATCAGGCGTGGCTTGAAAGACCCGCGCCCATTGCTCCGCGGTGGGAAACTGATAAAACGCGAAATCACCGCAGACCGTGGGGAATGTCTCGGCATATTCGCTCAGGCATTCTGTCTCGAACTTCTTGGTCGAGAACTTTCCCCGGGTCATATAACGTTCGGAACGATAGATACTCCCCAACCATCCTTCATATTTCCACGACGTCGTTCCAAAGTAGATCCCCTCGTGGGCCAGGGCTCGTAGCTTGGAGCCGAGCCGAGACGCTTGCGGGAGTTCTTCAATCATCTCAAATTGCGGGAAGAACGTCATTAGAATAGGCCTCCATATGGTGTGCTTTAGTATATCTGCTTCGAGCGTCGAAAGAAATTCCTCTCGGCAATTTTCGTGTTGCTCGACCCTTTCCCGCGCTTAACGAAGGAACAAGCGATAGACGGCGTTCTCGGTTTCGTCCACATAAGGGTAGCCCAAACGCGCAATGAACTCCTGGAATGACGATGTTTCGTCGCGAGGGATCTGAACTCCAATCAGGATGCGGCCGTAATCCGCCCCCTGGTTCCGATAATGGAACAAGCTGATGTTCCAACTCGGGTGCATGCTCGAAAGAAATCGCATCAATGCGCCGGGTCTTTCGGGGAATTCGAATCGATACAACCGCTCGTCGGAGGCCATGGGGCTTCGGCCTCCCACCATGTGGCGCACATGGAGCTTGGAAAGCTCGTCGTCTCCAAGATCGACCGTCGCAAAACCATGGTCGGCGAGTGTTTGAGCGATTTTCGCCGATTCCTCGCGATTCGTGGTCGCAAGGCCGACGAATAGATGGGCGACCTGCTCGTCGGAGATCCGGTAGTTGAACTCCGTCACGCTGCGCTCGCCGATGATCTCGCAGAGACGTTTGAAGCTACCGCGCTGCTCGGGGATCGTGACGGCAAAGAGTGCTTCACGTTCTTCGCCAACCTCAGCGCGTTCGGCCACGAAGCGCAACCGGTCGAAGTTCATGTTGGCCCCGCACGTGATAGCCACCATCGACTGATCCTTCAAGTGGTGCTGCGCGACGTATTGCTTGATGGCCGCGACCCCCATTGCTCCCGCGGGCTCGAGGATGCTGCGCGTATCTTCGAAGACGTCCTTGATCGCTGCACAGACCGCGTCGGTATCCACCAAGACAAAGTCGTCAACCAAAGCCTGAGTGATCCGAAAGGTTTCTTCCCCCACCAACTTCACGGCCGTGCCATCCGAGAAAAGGCCCACCTCGCGGAGTTCAATACGTCGGCCCGCCCTGACCGAGCGAACCATCGCGTCGGAATCGGCCATTTGAACGCCGATCACCTTGATCTCGGGCCGCACGGCCTTGATGTAGGCGGCGACCCCCGAAATCAGTCCGCCGCCGCCGATCGCGACAAAGACGGCGTGCAGGGGATGCTGATGCTGGCGCAAGATCTCCATGCCGACCGTACCTTGCCCCGCGATCACGTCCGGATCATCAAAAGGATGGACAAACGTGTAATGATTCTTCTGGCCAAGCTCGAGGGCATGCAGATACGCTTCAAAGTAGCTGTCCCCGTGCAGGACCACTTCCCCTTTCAAGAAGCGGACCGCGTCGATTTTCAACTCAGGGGTTGTGACCGGCATGACAATGATCGCCCGGCAACCCAGCCGGTCCGCGCTCAGTGCCACGCCTTGAGCGTGGTTGCCCGCGGACGCACAGATCACTCCTTGCCCCAACTGCTCGGGCGAGAGCCGAGCCATCTTGTTGTAGGCTCCGCGCAGCTTGAAGCTGAAGACCGGCTGGTTGTCTTCACGCTTGAGCCAAACAGAGTTGCCCAATCGTTCTGTGAGTTTCTTGGCCAGTTCCAGGGGAGTCTCCACCGCCACGTCGTAAACACGGGCCGTCAGAATCCTTTGCAAGTAATCCATCAGCCCGAGCGAACCGTCAGGCGTTTCTGGAAGGGCCGCGGAAATGGCACGGCCTTGAGATTGGGAGCGGTCGAAAGAACTCATGAATCTTGGCTTGTAGATAGAGTGATGGAGAATTCTGTTTCGTCAATGATCGTCTGCATGGCCTTGGCGCTGGAAGTTCGTGTCATGAGTCCGGTTGGTGGAACTGGCTTCCGGCTTGAGGAGAAGCCTCCAGCAGGGTAACCAGGTCAGCTCGCCGCGTCAGGAAGTGTTCGACCTGGTATTCGTCCAAAACACGCAAAAACGCTTGCTGAGCGAGGTGGAGCGCCCCCTTCAGTCCGCACGCTGGGGCGATGGGGCAGGTGTTGCTTTCAAGATCGAAGCACTCGACGAGATTGAAGTGAGGTTCCGTCTGCCGGACCAACCAGCCGACGTTAATTTCGGATGGTTTCATCGCGAGCCGCATGCCCCCTCCACGCCCGCGCTGAGCCTCGACAACCCCTAGATCCGTAAGTGTCTGGACGACTTTCACCAGGTGATGCCGCGAGATCCCAAAGGCCCGGCTGATCTCCTCGACCGAGACAGTCTGCTCGGTATGGCAGGCCAGGTAGATCACCAGTCTCAGGCTGTAGTCGGAGAATTGGGTCAGGTGCATGGTGCCGCCTCGCGCGACCGGACTCCGCGGAAGATATTCCACCGCCCCGGTTGACAAGCAAACTCCCCTCGATAATATGCATTTAGAATGCAAATTAAAAGTGGCTTCCCGTCTCGGGCCTTGCATTGCGTTGGGAAAGGGCCATGTGACGGGCGGAAAATGAGATTTTTCCTGGAAGCGGATGAGGCGGATCGATGATGGACGGTCACTCTCCTTCGGTGGACGATGGTTGGTTCTCGCGATGGGCACGCCGCATTCTGCTTCTGCTCGTGGCGTTGAGGGGAACTGCGACGGCCTCAGGACAGGATATCGAGCGGGACCCCATCAATTACAGCACGGCGACCCCTCAAAATGCAGTCACACGGCTTCAGAGTCGTTTGGCTGATGGCTCGGTGAAGCTTACCTTCGAGGAGGATCACGGCTATTTGCGGGCCGTGCTCCGCGAGCTCAACATCTCTGAGTCGTCGCAAGTGCTGGTCTTCTCGAAGACGAGTCTTCAGCGCGATCGAATTGCTCCGAAGACGCCGAGGGCCATCTACTTCAACGATGAAGTGATGGTCGGCTACTGTCTCAGCGGAGAGGTGGTGGAGATCTCCGCGGCCGATGAGGTGATCGGCACGGCTTTTTACACGCTCGATCAAACGCGCGAGGAACGGCCGGCCCCACGACAGCAGACCGAGTCTTGTCTGCTGTGTCATAGCTCATCGGTCAACGCGGGCTTTCCCGGACATCTCGTGCGTTCGCTCTTTGTGGACCGGCAGGGCATTCCTTTGCTATCGAGCGGGTCGTTTCGCACCGATCACACCAGTCCGCTCGCCGAGCGCTGGGGAGGTTGGTATGTGACCGGCACCAGCGGCCGGCAGAAGCACATGGGAAACATGATCTGCCAGGGAACCAAGAAGCCGGAAGAGCTTGAGAACGAAGACGGCGTCAATGTGGTCGATCTGAAGGGACGCTTCCAGATCTCACGATACCTGACTTCTCATAGTGATATCGTCGCGCTCATGGTCCTTGAGCATCAGGTGGGCATGCTGAACCGTCTGGCCCGCGCGAGTATGGAGACGCGCATGGCACTGCACTACGAGCGAGAAATCAACAAGGCCCTCGGCCGCCCCGCGGACGAACGCTCCGACAGTGCGCGCTCCCGCATTCGAAGTGTTGGCGACGCGGTCGTGCAATACATGCTCTTCCAGGGGGAAGCGAGCCTGACTGAACGCATCCAGGGAACCTCGTCATTTGCAGCGGAGTTTGCCGCCCGAGGTCCTCGCGACTCGAAGGGGCGCTCGCTACGCGACCTCGACCTCAAGACCCGGCTGTTTCGCTACCCGTGTAGTTACCTCATCGATTCCCGGGCGTTCGATTCTCTCCCTGGCGAGGTGAAGAAGTATGTTTACGAGCGCCTTTGGGAAATCCTCAACGGCAGGGGCAACAACAAAACCGAACCCCATCTCAATGTGGCCGAGCGCGAGGCGGTTCTCGAGATTCTCCGCGAAACCAAGCGAGATCTGCCTGAGTTCTGGAAAACGGCGCCTCAAGCGACCACCGCCCGCTAATCGGGGGAGTGGTCTCTTGGGATGGAGAGAAAGGGATTCTTCTATGGAAATCTCTTCGAGTTTGTCTGGGGGATTGGGCTCAGCGCCGGAGCGCTCGTACAGCTTACCGATCGTGCAGGGGATCGAGTCTCCTGACTCCGACGTTGAGACCATAACGGAAGACTTGATTCACGCCATAGTTGTCGAATTCTACGCTCGAGTCGGCCGTGATGACCGACTTGGATCGATGTTCGAAGCCCACGTGCACGACTGGCCTCTCCACCTCGACCGGATGACGGACTTTTGGTCTACGGTTTTGCTGCGAACCGGAAGATATACAGGAAGACCGCCAGAGCGGCACCGTTCGATCGTCGGGCTCAGTGATGAGCACTTTGACCGCTGGCTCGAATTGTTTGAAGCCACGGTTCAAAGCTTGTGCACTCCTCAGCAGGCCGCTGCGTTTCTCGATCGCGCACATCGGATGCGAGACGCTCTGGTCAAGGTGCTTGGCCTTTGATCGATCGTAGAATGTGGCTCTGGTTCTCCCTTTACTCCTTTCCTTCCTTCTGCGGTTGACGTTGCATTACGAACATCAACTGCTTCTCCTTGGTTCGGAACTCCGTTGGCTCCTGGCCGTCAGGCAGCGCATAAATCAGGCGGATGGTGTCGCCGTCTTTACGGATCAGCCCTTTGGCGACGTGTCCGGCCGTCGAATCCCGCTTGCTGGTCAAGACGATGCTCGTTGGGTTCGAACTTGATTCCAACGTGTATGTGGAAACGTAGACCTCTTGCTTGGTCTTGTCTGAAACGACGATGCGGTCCTCGGTGATACGGACCGTCGTTCCCTTCAATCGTTCTTCGGGTTCTTTCTCTCCGTATTTTTCTCCGGAGATCATGACGTAGCTTCCAATCAGGTCGGCTGCGTCAAGCGTGGTGCTCGGCTTGGGTTTCTCCAGGGCGCGCGCTGGTGAACCCCAGAGCCCGAGTACGATCAGGCCGCAGGTGATCAGGGTCGTTTTCATGGGGTGATCCTTCCTTACATGTTGGAAATTCCTGGGGGTGCATCACGCGTGAGAGCAACGCGGTGATCACCATCTTCGTCGTTATTCTTGAGCAATCCCGGTGCCGATCAGGTCTCGATCGGTGAACCCAAAGCGCAGGCAACGTGTCTTCAGGGGAAAGACCAAGCAGAAGGCCGTTGCGCCCTTGCGCGCGGGTCACAGGATGTGTGGGTGCGCTGTAGCGGGTAAAATGGGTGGAACAGCCATCCAAATCGACGCCAATCGTCGGTTGTATTCTGGCTCATGGAAGAGAGTTCAACGGAGTTCGGAGGGGCTTGACCCGAATGGACACGTTCGACTTTCTGAATTCCTCACTGGCCTTGCCGACAAATGCGATTGCCTACTCGATCAGCGAGCGGCTCTCGGTTCTTTTCCCGGACCGCGCGGTGTTGGAAGGGACGCTTGTCTACTGCGACGTCGAGAAATTTGCGGCGGCGGGGTTATGCCGTCTCGAACCTCGCAGTGACGTTCACAATCAGTTTTCCGCGGGCTGGGATGAAGAGACGGGCTTATCCAAATCCGCCAGAAACGTCTGGTATCTGGTGGATTGGGGCGAGCATGTGCTCGAGGTTTTGATTCTGACCTGGAGCGCCGGGTTTCACGAACAGCCCTACATTTGGGTCATTGCCGACGAGGAATCGACGGCTAAGGCTTTCTATTCCGAAGTCAGTGCCTGGAATGCGGAAATCCGCGACGAGGTGCTTGTCTTCGACGGAGGATGCTGGAGCAAGAGCGACACGCTCTTCCGGGCCATTCGCACAGCCACGTTCGAGAACCTCGTACTGGCAGGCACCCTCAAGGAAGAGATCCGCGAAGACCTGGCACGATTCTTCGCCACCAGGGACACCTATGAACAGCACGGCGTCCCCTGGAAGCGCGGGGTACTGTTCGTCGGGCCGCCCGGCAATGGCAAGACCCACGCCGTCAAGGCCCTGATCAATGCTCTGGGCAAGCCCTGCCTTTATGTGAAGAGCTTTCAGGCGGAGCATGCGACGGAACACGACTGCATTCGCCAGGTGTTCAAGCGGGCTCGGAAGTCGGCTCCGTGTATTCTTGTACTAGAAGATCTTGATTCTTTGATTAATGCCGGCAACCGCTCTTTCTTTCTGAATGAGCTCGATGGGTTCGCGGCCAACACGGGGGTAGTCGCTCTGGCGACGACCAATCACCCTGAGCGGCTCGACCCGTCGATTCTTGATCGTCCGAGCCGGTTCGATCGCAAGTATCATTTCGACCTGCCTGGCCCTGATGAACGGCTGGCGTACGTTCGACTCTGGGCATTGGCCTTGGGAGAAGCTTTGCGCCCCACTGAGGAGGGACTGGCCGAAGTTGTGGTCCGGACCGAGGGGTTCTCGTTTGCCTATCTCAAAGAACTCTTCCTCTCCGCGATGATGCGCTGGATTGGCTCTCCGGGAGCCATGGCAATGGACGCAGTCTTACTCGAGCAGTCAGAACTGCTTTTGGGCCAGATGGCGAGCGCTCCCCCTGAACCCTCCGCCGACGAATCCGCGGCGGCCCCTGTCATGCCCCCCTGGATGAGGCACGTACCGCGCCGGTTTCGGCGCCCGTGAGGTCGGAGCGAGAACCTTCAGGACGTCAGAGAAAACATCCAGGCGTTCATACCCTTTTGCCCTGGGAAGTGGATGGACCGCGAAACGGAGCTCCGAATAAGATTTTAAGAGATCTGACGCGGATCGATTGCCAAAAGGCCATGGACAAGACGCTTCCACGGGGGAGAGAAGAGTGATATGGGCTCCATGTTACGAAGCGTGGCGGCTGTTGTGCTTGGACTCTTGGTAGGAATGATCGTGATTGGGCTGATCGAGATGGTTTCGATCCTTATTTTCCCACTTCCCGTAGGATTGAATATGAACGACCCGGCCGCGGTGAAGGCGGCCATGGCGAACATACCTAGGGGAGCCTTGCTGCTGGTACTTCTGGCCTGGGTTCTGGGTACGCTGGCCTCGTCCGGCGTGGCCGTTCTCATCGCGCGGAGGGCTCCCTGGGTTTATGCGACAATCCTGGGGATTTTCTTCCTGCTATGCGCTGTGGCAAACATGCTGATGATTCCGCATCCGGCTTGGTTCTGGGCGCTCTCCCTCGTTCTCTTCTTGCCCGCGGCGTTTCTCGGGGCGTTTTTGGTGCCCAGACGTGAGAAGCAAGCACTGGCGGCTTCCTCAAGTGTGAGTGTCGAATAACCCGTGACAGGGAAAGAACCAGGATTGGTGGCCCGGTTCTTGCAGGAATCGTGGCTTCTGAAGTGGAATGGGAAATCAGGACCATTATCGACGGACGTGACCTGTAGGAGGCGTTGCCATGGTCGTCTCGCGTTGGCGTCGGTTGACCCTGGGCGCTCTGCTCCTGGGATTGGGAACGGTTGGGGCGGGGTCTGTATCCCGAGGGGAAGATCCGCCACGTCTGGAGGGACCGGCGACGAGCGCTTCCGTGCCGGAACCGCCACGGCCTGAAGCACCTGAGGCCGATGCACTTAAATCGGCGGGACCTGTGCATGAGGCACTCCAGGCGGCGGAAACCCGCGCGGATTCGCGACGGTTCCCGAAAGCTCCTCCCGCCCCTGCCGGAGAGCGACCGTCTGACGAGCGTCCGGACATTCGGGCGATTTGGGTTCCGGGCTATTGGGCGTGGGATCCAGCCCGCGACGACTTTGCCTGGGTCGCTGGAACGTGGAGTATCCCGCCGCGAGATACGATCTGGGTGGGCGGGCGCTGGATGCGTGATGCCGACGGTTGGTATCGCGTTCCTGGGTTCTGGAGCCGGCGGCGAGCCGACCTTCGCCAGACCGCTCTGGTGGAACAGCAGGTCGATTGGCGCAAGAATGGCCCCCCCATCGATCATCCTGAGGATGACCCGGGCGCAGCCCCGACTCCCGACTCGTTCCTGGTTCCCGGCCATTACGCCCCGGACAGCGGTCGCCTTGTGTGGGCCCCGAGCTTCTGGGCGCGGTCGCGTCCCGGTTGGGATTGGATCCCTGCCCGCTGGGTGCGCCGAACCGATGGGTGGAACTTCCGCAAAGGACACTGGGCGCGTGACGTTGAAGAGGCGAGTCGTCAGGTGAATCAGCCCGCGAACTCCGACCTTCCCCCCGCCATCGTCGACTCGGAACCTGCGGATACCGCCACGGAGGATGATCGTCGTACGACGCTTCCTCGTAACGAGTCTGCGCGCGACCTGATCGGCGAGGATGAAGCCGCTTTGCGCAACGCCACTCCCGGATCAGGGACTCGCCCCGTGGGACCCCCCGTGGTGGTATCTCCCTATCGTGTGGGAGGTCCCCCCATGGTTTATGGCGTGTACGGCATGCCGTATCGCATGATCCGCCCTCCGGGATCGATCTATGGGCCGACCGGGGTGATGGTGCCGGCCGCGGTTCCCCCGTTCGTTCAGCGCATCCTGGATAACGTGCTTCCCTGAGCTGAAGGTTGTGCGGCCAGCGGCTCATCTCTGGGAAAAAAGACGATCAAAGCGAAAGCCCCCGGCTTCGATGGTCATCGAAGCCGGGGGCTTTTTGTCAAAGAGCTGGTGCCGCCGGTCACTTCAGCGGTTTGAGCTCCAGGTCGCGGAATTGCACGGTCATGGGCGGTCCTTGGTGAAGCTGAAGGGCAATCACACCCGAAGTGGCCGCCTTCTCCGCTTGGTTGTCGGTCACCTCAGACATGACCACGCCATTCACCATGTGCGTGAGGTGATTCCCTTTGGCGATGATCACATACTCATTCCAGTCTTCGTTCCTCACGTTCTTCTGGAGCTCGTCTTTGTCACCGAGGGTTCCCACCACCTTCTTGGAACCGTCGGCGGTGACTTCGACTTTCTCGCCACGTTGAGCCAGAAAGGCGCGGCCGCGTTCTTCGTAATTCATGCCGGTGTACTTGGGCGAGGAGTCGATGTCGGCCTGATAGCCGCCGACGACATGCTTTGATTCACTGAGAACCCGGCTTCGATATTGCACGCCGGAATTGCCACCGACGATGCGGTATTTCAAGCGAAGCTCGAAGTCCGAGGGGCTCTTTCCTTCCCAGATCAGAAAGGTGTTCTCGGTCAGCAAGTCATCGGAAGTGGTCTTCCCTGTGATGGTCCCTTCCTGAACCGACCAGCGCTTTGAGTCTCCCTTCCAACCCGACAGATCTTTTCCATTGAAAAGCTTGATGGCTTGCTCGTCGGCCCTGGCAAAGGCGCCGAGGGTTGCGAGCGTCAGCATGGCCATCATGAGTCGAGGAAAACGTGGATGTTTCGTCATGAATGGTCTCTCAAGAGGGATCTTTGGAACGCGAGGACGACTTGGGTTGAGCTGTCGCCGTGGGATTGCCCAGGCTATCAATCCAACGGCCGATGACCTCCAAGGCCTTTGTATCAACACGGTGGCTGGCGAGTGGGGGCATACTGAAGACGTTCCCTCGTCGTTCCATGCGGCGATAGAGAAGCGACCGCGTACGATCGCCGGGAGCGACGATGCGCGCGTTGGGAATGCCAAGGTCGGTTGCGTTGGGAGAGCCCAGGGTTAGTCGATGAATGTCCCACGAGGCCTCGTATCGCGCGTCGAACTCGGCCCTTGCTCCTCCGGGACGGTGGCAATGGGCGCAGTTCGTGTCGAGGTAGGAGCGAGCCCGGTGTTCAAGCGTTGCCGATTCCTCGCCCACAGGAGCGAGGCGAGGCAAAGCCGCGAATTGCTGCTCGGGCACGGGAGTCTCAAACAGCCCGGCGCGGCTCCACGCCTGGAGCTGGTTGTCTTCCGTCGGCGATCCGGGCTGACACGACGGTCCGTTCAGTTGACGCGTATTGACCCCGAGAACAAAACCAGCCTGAGGGGTGTGGCAAGCCAGGCAGTCGTTGCGGCTGGGGTAGGTCCATGTCTGGGTCTGCTTCCCCTTGGATGTTTCCCAGGAGATTTCCTCGGTGAGACCGTCGCTGAGTAACTTGGCGTCGCGCTGATCCGGGTGCCATCGATAGGTCACACCGAATCCCTGCCCGGCGCGGTCGACTACCAGGAGCCGGGTCTCGAGCCGGCGGCCCCTGGCGCCTTCGCTTGAATTTCTCGCAGATCCGAGTTCGAAGTGCTTCACGAATACCGTCTTCTCGGGGAATTTCCAGAAACCCGTCGAAGCGAATCGGACGTGGGCATCGCCGGGAAAAACGACCCAACGCCGCTTGCCGGCTCCATCCGACCAGAGGGGAGAGTTCACCTGGTACGGGATGACTCCAGCCGCGGGGGACAACTCATCGAGTGAGCGGAAGAGGCCGGTTTGCGAGAGCAAGCGTGGCATGCTCTCGATGTCCTGAGACACGATCACCGTCGACGAAAGCGGGCGCTCTTTCGGGCCTTGGGAGATGGTGGTTTCCCTCGGGTCCGTACGATCGATCCGAAACAGCTTCTCGGGAGGAACCGGCCCCAAGCTCAGGCCAGGACCTGCGTATCTGAGCACGAGCCGAGGGGGGCTGTCCTTTTGACCTTGGGCGTAGTCCAGCCGAATGGGATGTCGGCCGGCCTCAAGGCCAATCGTGCCGGCGCAGCGTCTTGGTCCGATTTCGGGAACCAGAGTCAGCACCTCAGCCGAGGCCACGTACAGTTTGGCAGTCCCCGAGCCTTCCACTTCAAAGGTGTAAGCTCCTCGCCTATCGATCTCGATGAAGCCGCGAAAGGTCAGGGCAAAGTTCTCCTCGCGCGGTCGAAGATCCGCGTTGACGCTACGAGCGGCGCCGGAGGCGACTCGGGTCTCGTGGGTGAAGGGGGGCAAGGCGGCCCAGTGACCTTGATGAGCTTCGTATTCGAGCCCGCTCTGCATCGGTCGCGGAGCCGGCGATTGTCGCGGCGAGGCCAGCCAGAGCGATGCGGCACGACTCTTCAAGGTTCCTTTTGGATTAGACACCACGCATTGGAAACGGCTGCCATCATCCTTTGCAGAAACCCGCTCGATAATGTAGTCGGGTCCTTCTGCGCTGTTGATGGGCTGCCCGTTCCGCTCCCAGTGAAAGTGAATCGGGCCTTCTGCTTTGGCCTCCATGTGAAAAACCGCACGGTCCCCTTCGATCACGGTCACATCGCTGGGTTGGACCAGAAGTGCGGGGGCGGGGGTCTTGGAGCCTGCCACATGGAAGATGCGAAGCAACGAACCAGTGTTCGGCCGGAAACCCTGGTCCTTCACCCAGGCGTTTCGATTCAGGCAATAGAGGCTGCCATCAGAACCAAGCTGCAAGTCGACGGGGCCGGTCAGTCTGGTCGCGAACGTTTCGACGGATGCCGGGCTTTCGGGGTCGAGAACATGGATCCAATTGAGATTGAAATCCGCAAAGAAGTATTTGCCGACATAATGATGGGGAAATTGTTCGTGAGAGGGGTTGTAGAATACCCCCCCCGACACGGATTTCATGGCGCTGGCGCCGTAGAAATGAATCGGTGAGCGATAATGGGAATCGAGCGTCGGCCCCTCGGCGCGAGGCCAACCGTAATTCGCTCCGGCGACTCCTTCGTTGACCTCTTCCCAGCGCGAGTCTCCCACGTCATTGATGAAGATGCGTCCCGTCCCGGGCTGGACGGCGAAGCCGAACGGATTCCGCAGGCCATAGGCCCAGATTGCCCGATATTTGCCCTGGGTCTTTTGCGCAAAGGGATTGTCGTCGGGAATGGAGCCGTCTGAGTTGATTCGTAGCAGCTTTCCTTGAAGTGTGTGCAGGCTTTGAGAAGGTTCGCCAGCCGTCTGCTCTCCGATGGCGATGTAGAGCTTGCCATCGCGGCCGAAGTGGATTCCTCCCCCCTGGTGCCCCGCCGGCACAACTCCTCCGAGCTTCGTCTGATCGTCCCCTTCGAGAAGCACGACCTCACTATCCGGCTTCGCACGATCCCCGTCGCATGTGAATCGGCTCACGCGATGGTGCGGGTATGGCTTCGGGGTGACGTAGCAGAGATAGATAAACGGAGCCTTGGGGAAATTTGGGTCGAGCGTCAGGCCGATCAAGCCGCGCTCCCAGGCGCTATCAACCTCGAGTTTTAGAAAGGGCTCCTTGAGCAGGCTACCGTCCTTGATCAAGCGCAATGTGCCGGTCTGCTCAGCGACGAAGATCCGACCGTCTCCGGCGATGGCCATACCGGTTGCGCCGGTGATCCCTGCCGCGACGACTTGCTGAGCGAAGCCATCGGGCAGATCCGCGAGGTCCGCGCTCCGCGCTCCGGCCGCTGTGCGATCGAAGAGAGCCCCCACGACTAGCAAGAGCGAGACAATGCTCTTCCGACAAATCATCCGGCAGATCTCCGGGTCGGCAAAGTGATGTGCAACAGGCGGGGGGGAGCCGTAAGAAACGCGGGTTTCGATCCGTAGTGCTCCGGCAACACTCAAAATTGGGGGAATGCCTCGGTGATCTCGCAGGGCCAACGCGACCCACTTGGGTGGCACTCGAGGGCAAATTCTCCAGCGCCACCCAAAGTGGTTTTCCACGAAGCCTTCATCTCAAGTAAGGCCTCGGTTTAATCTCGTAGCCCCTTTTCTAATAGCTATCGGAGCTGATGACTTCACTGCCGTTGCGCGTACCAAGCGCCCACCAGGTGAGTCGCGACACGCCGTCCTTGACGAAGCGAACGCTGCCGTCGGTCATCAGGATGTTGGCTCCCCCCTGGTGGTTGCTGGAAACGGCGTAGCTGAACGAACTGTCGATTCCGCAACCGGCGCAATTGAACCGGCACCCCCCGCCGGGGAAAATCGAATCGCGGTTGGGTGTCTGGATGATGTTGGTGTAAGTCCAACCGCCGTTGCCGTCGGTCCAGCTAAATCCACGCATCGTCGAATACGACGCGCTGGATGGATTCGCCGCCGCCGTGGCGCACGCCTGAAGCCCCGCGATCACCGCGGCCTGGTTGGACGAGGCCATGAGGAATTGGGCGGCCTTCCCGTAGTAACCTTGAGGGTCGTCTGAACCTTGCCCCCCGGTGCCGGGGTCGGTTGCGTTCTCGAGGACATCTCCCCGATAGGCGTCCCCCTGTGATGTATTGCCCGACGACGCAAGGGCGCGCCCGGTCAACGCCTCGGCAAAAGCGATGGTGTTCGACGTGCCATCCGTGCAGTCGCGGATTCCATAGGCGGTGAAGACCGCGAACATCCCGGGGGTGGTGACGGGACTCTCGTAAGTGGTCGACCCGATGCTCGCGTGGTAGCTGTTGTTGCGCATGCGCCCCGCATTGGGGTCGGAGGGACAAAGGAAGATGTTCAGGACCGTGTTGTAGATCGTGCTGTTGAAGCGAGATCCTCCCAAAGTTCCCGCCGCGCCAGGACCCCAACTGAAGTTGGCCGCGTTATACAGAGGAGCCTGATCGAGATAGCCCAGTAACAGTGCATGGGCACTCCAGCCGGTCCAGCGGCCGTAGCCCCATTGGTAGTCGGCATCGCCAGGGCTCCAGTAAGGATTCTTCGAGACCCCCATCGGGAACCGATCCACCGCGGTATGGTAATTGTGCAGAGCGATCCCGATCTGCTTGAGGTTGTTGACGCATTGCGCCCGCCTCGCAGCCTCGCGAGCCGCCTGGACGGCGGGAAGCAAAAGGGCGATCAGCACGGCGATGATCGCGATCACCACCAGCAGTTCGATCAGCGTGAAGCCGGAGCGTGTTCGAGGACGCATGAGTGAATTCCCTATGAATTGAGAAATGATGCGAATCAGGACCTCGAAATACGGAGAATGAAAGGATGCAATACTCTAGGTTGGCCTCTCCCGCCGGGGCTTGCTTGGGATCGAGAAACATGGGTGGGTGAGGCTTTCCCACGGAAGAAAACGAAAGCGCCCAAAGGCTAGCGCCGAGCCGGTTGAGAGGATCGTCCTGACTTCTTCGGGACGTCTCGCTTCTTGTAAAACAGGGCCGCGGATTTTTCGTTGGAGGCCTTGAGTGCAGGGTCGTCGCTCCGTTGCGTTGTTGCTCCGGCCCATCCTCCTCCGTCACATCCCGCCGACAGAAAAAGGCAAATGACCCAGCCCAGGAAAAGAATCTTGCCTCGCACCGAGCGAATACAACGCTTGGCGAGTGCCGCTGTGCAAGCATCGTAGGGTGCTATGTTCATAATAAAATCACCCCTTTTCTCATGGCGCACACGAATGCTTCGCCGAGAGATTCTCGGTCCGGATGAGCAAAGCTGTGCCGACCTCAGATGACAGAATCAAAAAAAGGCGAACGAGAAATGACATCAATCGCCATCGGCAACCTCCGCTTCTCTTCATTGCGACCCGAAGAAGCGGACGTGCTGTCTGTCCATATTCACAGCATAAAGATCGCTTGAGAGCGATCCATGTGATTTTGGGTATTTTTTGCTATAACTTTCGGTCAAGCCGCGGAGTGGTCGAATCGCGGAGATAGACCGTTGGGCATCGCGGCTTGGTCCACATGCTCGCGCACCGTGTGAGTACCAGGGGCATCGACGCTTGTAATTTTCGGTAGGCTTTGAGAGGTTAGGTCTCATGGAACAACGCCGCAGGCGACGCCAGGCCGTGTTCCCTCACGTCGCCCTTATCATCGAGACCTCCACGGCTTATGGCCGGGCCCTCATCGCGGGCGTGTCCCAATATGTGCGCGAATATGGCCCCTGGACCGTGTACGTCGAGCAGCGATCGCTCCAGGATCCGGCGCCCCCTTGGCTCGAGCGCTGGCGGGGGGATGGAATCATCTCCCGCGCTTCGACCCCGAAGAGCGCTCGGGACGTGCTGAAGACCGGAATTCCAACCGTCGACCTAAACGATCAGGTCAGGGATCTTGGTATTCCCCAGATCCATAGCGACCACGCGGCGATCGCCCGCATGGCCGCCGAGCATTTGATGGATCGCGGCTTCCGGCATTTCGCCTTCTTCGGCTTTCCTGTCTTTGAGTGGTCCGTGCGCCGTCGCGACGCGTTTGCCGCCTGTGTAACGGCCGCAGGGCATCACTTCCATGACCGAAAGACGAATCCAAGAGTTTCCTGGGGGCACCAGCAGGCGTCCTGGGAAGATGAAATCGAAGGGGTTGCTCGCTGGATCAAAGGTTTACCCAAGCCCCTGGGGGTGATGACCGGCAACGATACGCGAGGAATGCAACTGCTGGATGCCTGCCGCCGCGCTCGCGTGGCGGTTCCCGAGGAGGTCGCGGTCGTGGGGGTGGACAATGAGGAGCTCGTGTGCCAACTGGCTCAACCGCCGCTATCCAGCGTCGTCCCCGATGCGTTTCGCGTCGGCTACGAAGCCGCCGCGCAACTCGACCTGCTCATGAAGGGGCAGCCCGCTCCCGAGATGTTGCGTTCGATTCCTCCACTAGGTGTGGTGACGCGGCAATCCTCGGACGTTAACGCGATTGCCGACTCGCGTGTTGCCGAGGCCCTCTTGTTCATTCGAGAGCATGCCTGTGAAGGAATCGGTGTCGACGACGTGCTCGAGTGCGTGACCGCGTCGCGCAGCACGCTTCAACGCCTCTTCCGCGAAGTGCTTGGCCGTACCATTCACGATGCCATCACGGGGGTTCGAATCCAGCGCGTCAAGCAACTTCTCGTGGAAACCGACCTCCCGCTTACGACTATCGCCGATCGCGCGGGCTTCGCGTACGTCGAATACCTCAGCACGATCTTCCGCCGTGAAACCGGCCGTACCCCCAGCTCCTATCGGCGCGAATTCTCAGAGCGCCCCGCTAATCCCCCGGGTGAACCCCGCTCTCGCCTGATTTAGAGCGGTTCTCGAACGGCTTGCGATACGAGGCCTATCGAGGATCTGTGTCGTGGCCAATGGCTTGGCTGGGTGACGTTGGTGGGGATCTCCATGCCATCCCTACAGGCATTGGGAGATCATCGTATTTGGGAGCCATTGGTCTATTGGCTAGGATCGAGAGCCTTGGTTTTCTCGTCTTCCCGCGCTTGGTTTGCGCCGGCTCAGCCTTCGAGGTTCGAGCTCAGCGCGGGCCCTTTCCCTTCTTGGTAGGGGGGCCATTCCCTTCGTTGAGCCAGATGTTGATTCCAGGGGTGCCGTAGCTGTACGGTTTGCCGAGGATGTCAAGATCACCGTCGCCATCGAGATCGGCGACTCGCGATTCATGGTTCTCGATTCCGGAGGCGATCAACGTTCTGGTGAATTTCCCCCGGCCATTCCCATAGAAAATCCAGGTGTGGGCGTTGGGGTGGTCAGGGATTCTGGCATTATCCGACCACTTCATCATCTCAGCACACAAGATATCGAGATGACCGTCACGATTTATGTCGGCAAGTTGCAAGCTATGGCCGTGAATCACCTCTTCGCCCAGGAGGTCATGTGCTACCCAGGCATTTTGCTGGAACTCGAACCACTTGAGGCGGCCGACACCGTCTCCGATCACGAAGACCACCTCGGGTTTTCCTCCCTCCACCAATTGCCCGGCTTCCGCGCGTGCGTTTCTTGATTCCTTATCGATGAGCCTTGGGGCGTAACGATTCCCGCCTTGATGTTTGAACCAGAGACCGCCGCCGATCAGGTCAATCTTGCCGTCGCCGTCCATGTCGGCTTTGGCGAGTCCTTCCGCCGACTCGACCCGCGCCATGAGAGTTGATGGCCAGGGAGTCTTCAACTTGGGGGTAGAGGGGATCCTCGCATGAAGCAACTGCCCGCCTCTCTGGACCCAGAAGACGAGCTCTTCGCGCCCGTCGCCGTCGAAGTCGCCGAAGATCTGGTCATGATGCATTTCAGCGCCCGACGACTTGATTTCGCGTCGAACCCAGCGCGACCGCCCCGCAAACTGTGGAAAGGGATTCTCCCACCAGTAAACCTTTTGCCCGGAATAGTCTTCTCCAAAGACAAGGTCGAGATCACCGTCCCGATCGATATCGGCGTAAGCTCCTCCCGCTTCGATGTTGAGCCCCTGGTCGATAGGATGGACCGTCCAGCCATCCTTGCGTCGCTGGTACCAGACCAGACTTGACCCATCCCGCCGGCTTGCAATGACAAAATCGTTGAGCCCGTCCTTGTTGATATCCAGGACTAGGGTGGCTGTCTGAAAGATGGCTGTGCCGGGGGCTGGGAGATTCCCCGTTCGGCTCGAGAGGAGCTTCCACGTCGGATAAGCCTCCCCGGCGCGACCGGCCTGACCCTGGAGAAGGCCAAAGGTCAAGACACAGGCTGCGATCAGAGGGTTGCTCACAAGAGAACGTTGGCCGTCAAGAGGCAAGCTCACGGATTGTGAAATAATGTCGATAAGATCCGTCGAAAATTGCCTGAGAGTGGCTCCACGATAGCGGTGGCTCGCTGGGGGAAGCAGTGGAGGAAGGAGCATGTCATCATCTCTGTTCTTGGCTTCTGAGAGGCGCCCCGGGACCCTCATGCTTTTGGGGACGCGCGCTGTCCGGACGGCCAGGGACACGTCTTTAAAGTAGAGGAAGCATGCCCGGGTTCAGCCGGGATGTCGCTTCACTCGGCAAGCGGCCCTGCCGTGTTTCCCAGCCTCGCCGGTCCAGCGCCTATTCCGAGATCGCGTCTTCATGAGGGGTGGGCCCAGCATTCGTTCAGTGTATCCGAGGGGAACACAATGGCGAATGAGCGTGATTCCAAAAGCCCGGAAGTTGCCTGAGTTTGGTGGGGACCCATTGAACGAAAGACTACGGCGCGGGTAAGGTGTGTAACAATTGATGTCGGCGGATCAAATACTCCCCCATTTGAGGAGTTGAGTAGCGATGGCCCACGACGAGATGAATTGCACGGATCGCCGGACCTTCCTTCAGGCCGGGGCCGTCGCCACGGCTGCGGCCCTGAGCGCGGGCACCAGCCCTGAGACTCAGGCCGCCCCCGCGAAAACAGCGGTTCTTCCCAAGCGGAAGCTCGGCCGCACCGGTCTCGAAATCACACTGCTCGAGATGGGCACCGGCGCTCTGCGTGAGCGCGGCGTTCTCGACCGCCTGATCCGGCTGTCGTTCGAACAGGGTGTCCGTACGTTTGACACCGCCAAGGCTTACGGCACTGAGCCTGGCTTCAAGAAGTGGTTCGAGCAGTCTCCTGAGGTTCGCAAGCAGATTGTCCTGGTAACCAAGGACAACCCGCGCGTTCCCAAGGACATGCTGGCCATGCTCGATGAGCGCCTCGCGGCACTCTCGACCGACTATGTCGACCTCTTCTTCATCCATGGCCTGGGCGACGATCACAGCCTTGACGATGCGATGAACTTCGTCCAAGGCCCCGAGCTCAAAGCAATCGCCGAGACGATCCGTAAGTCGGGCAAAGCCAAGTTTATCGGCTTCTCGACCCACCACCGGAACCGTGCCCAGATCATCCAGGCGGCGGCTGACGGCGGGATCATCGATGCGATCATGCTTCAATACACCCCCTGGCTCGACAAAGACGCGCCCCTCAACAAGGCCCTCGACGCGTGCTGGAAGAAAGAGATCGGCCTGATCTCGATGAAGCAGGTCGCTGGGCAGTTCCCTGAGAAGCCCAAGATCAATGTCCTTGAGGAAGTCCTCAAGCGCGCACCGATGCTCCGGGAGAAGGGGCTCACCCCCTACCAGGGCCTCCTGCACGCGATCTGGAGCGACGAGCGCATCAGCGGCTCGTGCGTCTCGATCAAGACGACCGACCAGCTCCGCGAGGACAGCGACGCCGCTCGGCGCTATGAGCCGATGAAGGCTGCGGAAATCCAGCAGCTTCGCGACGCCGCCCTGGCTTTCGGCCCGACCTTGTGCGCTGACTGCGACGGCCGATGCTCGGACGCCGCCGGCACCAAGGCCGAGCTGGGCAACCTGACCCGGTTCCTCACCTACCACGAGCACCACGGCATTCGCTCCGAGGCTCGCCGCCAGTACGCTGCCCTCGCTCCCGAGGCGCGCGACTGGTCCGGTGCTGACCTCGAAGCCGCCCGCGCTGCGTGCCCCAACCGCCTCAACTTTGCCGAACTCTTGCCCGAGGTCGACAAGCACCTCGCCTGAGAATAGGCCTTGGAAGGGGAGTTCGCCAAGGTGTCTGGCCCGGGGCCTCGAAGACTCGTCCCCGGCCACTCGTCACTCCCTTGATGTCGCGTTCTCAGATAGCCTCTAAGTCTCGGCGACATCGCCAAAACCAACGACGGCCGCACGGAGAGAAGGCTCTCCGTGCGGCCGTCGGGCGTTCGAAGCCGAGGTTTTCAACTCCAGGCTACTTCACGACGACAAATCCGAGCGCTTTGACTTCGGGATCAGACCGGCCATGAACGCCAACCACCAGGTGTCCCTCGGCTGAGAGGCTCCCTGGGTTGCCCCCTTTTTCATCGCCAAGCCAGGGGGAGTTGTACGTATCGTTGGGGTCGAGCCGGTCCCCCTTGATCTTCATGAAAGCCATCTCGAAGCCGTCGATCATCAAGGCCGACCGGAATCTGAGTCCTCCCACGGCGTAGCCTGGCTTGGCAATGGCTGTTGTTTCGAGACCGGTCGACACACCGTGCCGTTCCCCGTCGATCAAGGTGCGGCCGATCCGGAAAATCGGTTGTAATGAGCCAATCTTGGAACCGCCGAAGGCATCCACATAGCCAACACGGACTCCAACCAGGACACCCCCCGCAGGGGCGACGTCGCGAAACGCATTGTGGTTGCCACCGAAAAATTCCCGGGGCAAGTCGACCAGTTGTTCGGCGGCGTATGGTTTTCTGCGGCCGCCGGCGCTCGTGGTCGACGTGACTGCAGTCGGCTTGGACTTGGGTTCCGCTGAGACGAGGTTGGCTTTCTCCGAGAACGAAAGGGGCCCACGACTGACGGCGATCTCGAAGTCGGTCGGGGGAATTGGCTGACCGTGCCAACCAAAAAACTGCGTACGGTCGTCGCCGTGCGCCTGGTGGCCGAAGCCGGACCCGGCGTAATAGTGGACAAACTCGACCTGCACGGCGACCTTTCCTCGACCCGTCTGATCCGTACCCAAAATCAGGGGGCCCTCGCTGATCCCGAGGTGCCAGCCTCCCCAGTGATGCTCGTTCGTGCCGCACCAGCGCCAGGGGGAACTCGGATCGTCACGACTGGAACTCGCCTTGCCGAGTCGGTCGCGGGTCAACGGGATGATCAGGCTCTCCTTGGTGTCCAGCCTGCGGAGCCGAAGAAACTGCATGTCGGAGGGAGCCTCGTTCAAGGGGATGGCCTTGGTTTCCCCCTGGCTTCGCGTGTTCCAGGCGCGGGGATTCCGGCCTCGGAAGAGGACGACCCAGTTTCTGGAGTCGACTCGACCACCCGTTCCCGGCATCGCGTTCGATTCCAGGCCGCCCTCTCGAGGCTCGAGATGTCTCGCCTCGGCGATCATCGCAAAAGCATCGACATAAACGTCGCGCTTTACCGTTCCGTCGACCAAAAGAGGGCCGAGAGTCTGGCCGAGTTTGGGCGTTCGTTCCAGCAAGTTCTCGAAATCCTTGATCGGCAATCCCGCTTCCGCCGCGGCCAGGGGCAGGTTGATCTCATCCTCGAACTGTGTTGCCAGGGCAAAGACCGGCTCGGTCCGGCTCAATGCCGCCCCGGTTTGCTTGACGGCCTTGGCGAAACGCTCGAGATCCCCCTTGAACAGCTCTTCCATTCGGTCTTTGGGAGGGTAGAGCACCAGCACTGTCTCGGCGACATCCTTGTCAAACGCCTTCGATCTGGCAACGACATCGCGGACCTGGTCCGTCTTCTCAATGAAGCCGCGGTTGTGGCAGCTCATGCAGGAGATCCCGTTGACCACCGCGCCATCGGACTGCTTGTTGTCGCGGACGATCTCGGTCGGCCCCTTGTCAATGCGCTTTCCATTGGCGTTGATGAGCATGTAGCCATTAAGACCGTTGGGCAGAGTGAACACGATTTCACCGCCGTCATACTCGAAATCATGGTCGCCGTCGCCTGGACCGAGAGGATGAGAAAAGAGGTTCTTGCGATCCGCGTTGCCCGCGAAGTCATAACTGCGCCAGTAGGCTCCATTGGTCGACTCGTGGCGCTCAATGAGTCGATTGTTGCGAGAAACGCCCGAAGCGTTGAAACCAGCCCTGGCGGCCCGATCCTGGCGAATGTTGGCCTCGACATCCACGTCCAGCTTGCGCTCGAGTTCTTCAATCGTCTCGGGTAGGCGAAGCAGGTCGTGGTAAAGAGGAGGTCGCGACGCCGCGAAGACAAACCAATCTGCCCGGACGTGGGGCTGGTCGCATCCGGTCAGCTCGGCGATTGTCTGGGCGGGGCCATCCTCTTTCTGGAGCCCATAGGGGTTGTGGTCGGCGATCTCCTGCCAGATGCCGTCATCCCATAGATAGTCGCGGAGGTCGATCCGGAGGACGGTCCGCGCGGGATCGATTGGCGTTGGCGCTTTGATGCGTCGATTCCAGGAAAGGCTGTTGATGAGCTTCGAGAGACCGAGACGATAAGTCTGAAGCTGGTCCTCGTTGTACCCTGCGTTGGCCAGGTGAGTGAGAGTGAAGTACCGGGAGAACTTCCGTTCTCTGGGGTTGAGCTTTCGTAGGTCCTCAAGCATGGCGGACGCCACGTCGAGGTCCGTGCGAAACCGGGGTGCGGTGGGTTTGGCCGCGGTGGCCGGTGCGCCGGCTTTGATCCAGTCGCCGATCAGAGCGATCTCCGCCGGTGAAGGGCGAGGCAGGGGAGGGGGATTCTCTGCCTGGTCGTCGAAGTCGACATCCGGGGGCATATCGCCGGCGATCACCCTTTGAAGCAGTTTCGACCGTCCAGGTTCGCCCGGAATGACTCGTTTGCTGTCGACCAGCTTCTTGAGGTCGGTGACGAAATTGAGGCCCCCTTCGTTGCGCCCCCCCTGGCCGTGGCAACGGTAGCAATAGGCTTTGAGAACCCCTTCAGCCCTTCCCGTCAAATCAACCTTGCCGACATCCGCGGCGCTTGCCGGAGGCATCGACGAACCGGCCCCGACAAAGACAAAAGCGCACCAGATGAGGGGGCGGACGGCTCGCAACATCGGCATGTCTCCGGGCGTCATGTGGAGAATGGGGGGCGGACAGCCCGGCGTTCATTATATCGGGAAACCACCTTATTTCGGAATGTGAAGGCGTCTTGCCGAAGTTTCCGATCAGTTTACGTGCTCCCAGCGAGGAATGTGCCCAAGGGGAATTCGACATCGAGAAACTGATTGGGGTGGTACCAGTGATACCACCCCAATCGATCACCGGCGTGACCTTGCCCTCCAGGAAATCTGTGCGCAATCCGACCGGAAATCGCCGTACGCGGGCAAATCCACGATAGGGAACGGGTGGTTCCATCCGGGGATAGCGTCTTATTTGGATTCCCCCTCGCCGTCCCTGGAGGCGCCCTCTTTGGGAGCGATGAAGACACGACGATGGGGGAAGGCGTCAAACGATGAGGCCGAAGCACCAAAGTTCGCCGCGAGAATGTCGATCGGGTTCGAAGCAAACCAGGCCGAGGCATCGATTGCCTGGTACTCGCCGCTGTTGAAGCCGATGAGCACCTTCAGCGGAGTATTGCCGGTGTTCTCGATGTAATGGCCGAAACCGCGCGGAATATAGCCGGCGTCTCCCACGGAGAATTCTTCGATGCGCGACCGGCCGTGTGAGCCGAAAACACCGACGCGACCGCTTCCTTCGATCCAGTATTGCCACTCATCCGCGTTGGGGTGCCAGTGGAGTTCGCGAAGACCGCCCGGCTCGAGCTCCAGCACCACGCCGGTAATGCCTACGGAGACTGGGAACTCCTTGACGGTGACTCGCCGCTCCTGGCCGCCGCGAAACTTCCGGGGTTCTTGATCCATCAATTGATACTTGTGTGTATTGGGCGGCGTCCGTTGCGCACCCATCAATGGCAGAGGCTGCTTCTCGGAAGGGACGGCTCCTTGAGGGATGAAGGCCTCGATTTTGGGATACTGGGCGAAGGTTGACTTGGGAACGCCAAAGTTCTTGGCCAGGACTTCGGGAGGGGTCTGAGCCAGCCAGTCGCTGGCGCCGAAGGTGCCGAACTCGGAGAAGTGGCCGTCGTCGAAGATCAGGACGAAGTGGGCTTCGCCAGGTCCCATGCCCTGGAGGGCGTGGCCATGCCCGCGTGGGAAGTACCAGACGTCGCCCGCTTCAAAGTCATTCGTCTCCGAGGTGCCGTCGGGAGAGATGACCGTGGTTCGAACGCGTCCCTTGAGCATGAAGGCCCACTCGGCCGCCTTGGCATGCCAATGCAATTCGCGAACACCACCAGGCTTGAGCCGCATGGACACACCGGCCAACCCCTCGGAGATCGGAAGCTGCTTGACTGTGGCTTCTCGAGAGAACCCTCCCTCAGTGTGCCGGCCTTTTTCTGTCTCCATGGCGTAGCGGAATGTCGGGATGGGCTCGGAATCGTCTCCATGCTCTTTCTCTCTGTCTCTGTCCCCGTAGTCGTCGGCCCTGGAAATCCCTTCCATCCCAACCGCACCCGCCGCCATGGCCGCCGCACTCAGGAAGTTGCGCCTTGAGAAATCCGACATCTCTCTCTCCCTCGATTCGATGAATCTCATTCTCCCGAGCGATCGTGGAGACGCCCGGAACTCCGTCCGACACGGCTTGGCCGTGGGCCGGACAACAGGACGCATTCTAAAATTCGGACCTAAAGCGGAAGTAAGGCGTCGATGAATTTGGCTTTATGGACCATCGCTTTGATCGCAAGCCTCGGTCCCAAAATCGAAACCGCGGATGGTATCATCAGAGAGAAACAACAGCCTGTTCTCGCGGAATGGAGCACCCATGGCACGGCAAGAGCAAGATTTCAACAAGGAGCTCAATCAGCAAGTCGCGGCCCTTGTCATCAAGAATTCCCACAACGTCCACATCGACTTGACCGAGATCCAAAGCGCGCAGGTTCTCCAGCAGTTACTCACACTTTACGAGCGCCATGCTCGCCCCAATCCCATCGATCCCGTTGGTGAAAAAGGACGGATCCTCCTCCGGCTTCTGGGACGATTGCCCGAAGACGAAGAGGGAAATGAAAGCGAGCAGGAGCAGAAGGGCGAACTTCAGGACGTGGAGGTGAACTCTCTACTGCAACGGCAAGCCATTCATATCGAAAATTGTACGGATGTAAGTATCAGAGTGAACCAGGTGGAGGTAGAAAAAGTCGTTGAGCTCGGCCTCGAGCTCGTACGAATGAGAGAGCAACGACTTGGCAAACCCAACGGCAAAGGGTCGACGTGGACCTGATGGAGATTGGCGCACCGTCTAGTCAATAAAACACTTCTTAGAATTCGGAATTGCCTACAAGAGGATGGTGCTTCGGTCACGGGTTGCGTGCGACGGGGGAGATCACAATGTCGCCGAGATCACGGGTTTCGCCGGATCCGACGACGATATCCTCGAAGACCGTGGTGACCCTCATCCCTTCTTTCAAGGCCTGTGTCGCGTACTTGAGATCGGGTACGAGCCCTTCCACCCGGAACCGGCCATCTTCCCCAACAGTGATTGGGCCGGCAATCAGGGCGCGGTTGAGGTCGGATTTGTAGCCACCAAAATGGCGGTTGCCTAGCAATAGCTTGCCAAATGGTTTCCCTTCGGTATCAACCAGTCGCCCTACGATGGCCCCGGTGGGGCGGAGCTTTAGGGTCAATGGTTTGCCTTCGTCCCCTCGGAGAAGCAACGAGCCAGCCAGGCGGTGGCCAGGATGATAGGCCCGCAACCGGCGAGGATTGGCCGGGTCGAGGGCATGTACCCTAATCGTGGATGTGTTGAAACGGTGTTCGTTGCCGAAGTGCGTCGCATCCCGGCCACTGATCTGTACCCCGACGATCGGTTGATCGTTTGGGCCGACGATCGTCACCGTCGCGTCTCGTCCCGGATCGACCTGAAGGTCTCGAGTGATTGTAGAGGTTCCTGGAGCAGGGTTGATCTCGGTGAGAACATGATTTTCATCGAGATGTAAAGATCCGTCTTCCAGTCGAAAGACTCCATACCGCTCTGGTTTTTCGATCGCGTCAATGCCAACCCAGCCCAGGTAGCGATTCCGGATCGACCACGCGCCGAGCAAACTGGGCCCAGGCAAGGCGGCGATCTCAAAATGGCCGTCGGGTCCGACTGATACGTACCTCTCGCCCGACTCAAGATTGGGATAGTCTTTCTGATGCGGATTGTCGTTTGCGGTGCGCAAGGACACTCGACCAATCACCGATCGGCCGGTGACCTTGTCAGTTAACCTTCCGTGGACCAGAACGCCGCGCTTCAACGCCATATCATAGGTTAAAGGCGTTGTGCCAAGGACACCGGCCTTTGCATGGAAGCTGGCATCGGGGTAGGGTTGTCCCTTGCTCGGTGAGGCCAGGAGACGATACTCGGTGGCCTGGGCAAGACCGAGCAATTGGTACTGCCCCCGTTCGTCGGTTACGGTTTCAACCCCTTCGGCGTAAAGAGCGCTGTGCTCTTCGTAGACCATGCCCTGAACGGTGATCCCGGCGATGGGAACGCCCGTGTCTTTGTCACGGATGGTCCCCTCAATCGGCCGGCTTCGCTCCGAGGCGTGTGCGAACCGAGCACCGTGGTAGACGATTGTCCGATTTGGGTAGCCTCCGGTCTTGATAGCCAGGAGGTCGGGTCCATTGCGGGTCAACGCTTCCACCGTGGAGGTCTCGATCCCTGAGCCCGAGATCAACATCGTGACAACACGTTCATGCCCGATTCCTTGAAGGCGAAAGCGGCCATCAGGTCCGGTCGTTTGCTCGAGCTTCTGTGTTCGCGGAAGGATATGGACGGGGATGGGTTCCAGGTTATCCATCCCTTTCAGTGTGCGAGTCTTGACCTTCTCGATCCAGGGAACCAGGTCCCCCTGGGATGGAGCCCAGAGGAAATGGACACTCGCCTTGGCTCCCGCCACCGGCCGACCCTCGAGATCGAGAATTCTCCCTTCGATCGGGACGTCGTCCTCGACCAGGCGCACTGACAGGCGGCTCCTCTTGGGGGCTTCGGCAGGTACGTCGCACCAGGAGATCCCGAACCCCGGCGCCGAGGCGATCACCCGCGTAGGACAGTACTCGGTCTCTGCGTCGACCTGGTCAAAAGCTCTCCGGGACGCCTCGAGCGCAAAGCGGCCGTCAGCTCCACTGACCGTCGTGGCGGAAGACTCCCGATCCCCGAAGCGGAAGTAAGCGCGAAGGTCACAGAAATGCACGGTAGCCCCGGCGACCGGCCGTCCCGTGGGATCGACGACCTCTCCTCGCACGGTGATGGTCCCGGCATCATCGGCATCTCCCGCGGGGCGTTCCATCCGAACCGTCGGATTCGTGATGGCCCTGGCCTGGTGCCCCGCCGGCCCCTTGCCGTCCTTGGAGGAAACGATCCCGGCACCAATCCCGACGATTCCTCCCACGATCAGGATGACCGCCGCGGTTGTCTTTACATAAGCTGTGAACATGTTTCTCAAAACCCCCTCGGCAATGGCGGCTGCGGCCTGGGGAATTGCCGTAGCAGTGGCTCCTGGCCCCACGAACCGTACAGCCGCGGCGGCCGTGCTCGAGGCGAGAGTGGGGGGTAAGGCCTTTGCCGTGCTTGTGGCCCGGCCTACGATCAAGAAGGCCGCGGGAACGGCGATTCCTCGGCGAGTGAGCCGTTCGCGCAGGAGGCGCCGCGCCCTCGATAGCACGACGCCGACCGTACCGACGTGTTTTTGCAGCCGCTGTGCCACCTCGGCATGCGAAAGCCCCTCCATGTAGCAGAGCACGACCGGTACGCGGTAGCGCTCGGGGAGCCGGTCGATCTCCTGGTGCAATGCCTCGAAGTCTTCGAAGTGTTCCCAGGACGTTCTGGAGGAATCGACATCGCCGGTTCGTTCCACGCGCGGCATCGCGATCTCCCGGGCTTGGCGCCTTTGACGGTCGGCTCGGAGTGCGTTCGCCTTTTGCGCCGAACGCTTGGCGACCCGGTAAAGCCAGTGCCCGAGCAATTCGGGATCTCGAAGAGAATCCGCTCGGCGCGCGAGCACCAGAAAGGTGGCCTGAAAGGCATCTTCAGCGTCATGCGAATCTTTCACGAGCTGCCGGCAAACCGCCAGGACCATGGGGCCGTGCCGCCCCACCAGGGCTGCGAAAGCCGCCTCATCCTGCTCCGAAATGAACCGCCCCAGAAGCTGGCTGTCCGACAGGCCCGCGGCGCTCCCCAAACGGAAGAGCGTCCCTATTGGCTCGGCAATCACATCCGATCGCTGGTGGATCATCAGGCCATCCCTCTCCCCAAAAGAAACGACCGGGTTCTTGAGGAATACTGCCTGGTCATGGCCCCGACCTAACAATTTTCCGGAAGTCTTTCGCGAACAGGCATCGAGCAACGTCATCATGCGGATCAGAAAAGATCTGGGATCCGTGATTTCGGTGATTCCAATGCACTGTCTCGGATCTCAAGGAGACGCTGTGACGGTCGTTGAGGCCGGTGCTGCGTCGAAGGGCTCCGTGATTGCGGAGGCCACGGTGTTGTCATGCACGAGTGCGCCTGTGCGGCCGACGAGAAAGTTGTGATCTTCAGCGACCTCGAGGTTGAAGACAGGCCGCGTGTCTTCGGGGGTAATGGCGACGATCGTCGCGGGTTCCTGGAGTGTCCTCACGACGTCCCCAGGCTTGAGGTCGCGAGCGACGACCCATCCCTTGCCTGCGCACCAGAACCTGTGCCAGGGTGTGGTGATGATCGAGTCGTGCTCGAATTGAACGTTCAAAGTCTTGCTGGGCGGATTATGGTAGACCGTCAGAATAGGCTGTATGGCGAGCGAACCCGTGTTGGTGTTCCAGGTGAGTACGCGATCCCCCGCGCGGAGGGTTTCGATGGGTTTGCGTCCCGTCAGCGTGTGCACCTCCGTGCCCGCTCCGAAGCAACTGATGGCTTGAAAGCCTATCACGAGGTTGTCGAGGATCACCGGGACCGGCTGAGATGCCGGCGTTACCTCCTCGAAGACAGTGGGTCGAGAATCGCTTTGATTCGAGATAAAGGCATAGCCTTGTGCATCGGCAAGCCACTTGGACCAAGCTTGGCGGTCCGGACCAAAGTCTTGTCCGGTTGATTCTTTGAGGATCTCGAGAGCCGGAGCGTTACGCTTGGTGGTCTGAGCGTTGGCCTGATCAAGTGTAGCGACGTCCTCCTGCAATTTCTGTTGAGCTTCGACCGCCGTCCTCTGAGCCTCGGCCGTCATCTGGCCAACCGGAATCATGGCGACCGGCGCGGTTGTCACATAGAAGTTCCTGATAGGATCGTTCGGTGAGCCAAGAAGTCCTTGATTCGCTAGGGCCAGGTCACCGAAGAATGCCGCTTCAACGGGGGTTCTGCCGTACATGGACGCTTCTTGTGCCATGGCCACGCCCGGTGGAACTGGAGAGACGCCGGGCGGGTGATTTGCAAGTATCTGGCCAATGGCTTTTCCTTGCTTACCGAGGGGGCTGTGGGCAAGAGTGTTCTGGAAAGAAACGATGTTTTGAGAAATCTCCGACGGTGTCGGCTGCGCTACGTAAAATGGTGAAAAATTTTCAATGTGAATATGAGATTCTACTGGTGGACTGAGCAGCCTGTCGATTACGGGCAAGCCGTTGGCATCGTAAGTCAAGATGTCGTTTGGTCCAAGCTGGACGTTGGGGAGTGAGGGAGCCACGTAGCGACGCTTGACGTCGACATCCTTCCCTTGCACGAGGAGTGTCCCGTCAGCCCCCGGCCCCTTCACGGAGCGAGCCTCGTACTTGATCGGTTCGCGGATCATCGCGATGAGAAGGCCGGCGAACTCGCGAGGGTCGCGTCGTTTGAGCGTTTCTACCGCGGCGCGTCGCACGTCGCTCGATGAGGAGGCAAGAGCCAGGTAGACAAGCGCTCGAGAAGCCGGCAATGAGTCAATCTGGCCAAGGAGTTGAACGGCGAGAGCGGATTTGGGATTTCGCGAGCTGACGAAAGTGCTCCAGATGGCGGGAACAGCGCGTGGATCAGTGATCTCAGCGAGGGCGTTGATGGCGCGGGCCTTGGTGGTGGGGTTATTGAGGCGGATGCTCAAAGCTTCGAGCTGTTTGCGCCAGCGGACGTCGGCGAGTTTTTGTGTTTCAGCCTCGACCCGGCCGGCGGCGATTTGATTGTCGGTGACCCACCGTCCCTTGTCTTGTTTGTATCCGAGCCTTTTCCAAGCGGCATCCCGTTTAGGGTCGATGCGAACAACGGTCGTAAAGTGAGCGATGGCTTCGGGTTTGAGCCCGTTGTCGTCGCACCAGAGAGCAAGCTTCCAGTGAGCGTCCGCGGTGTGTGGCGTTCTGGCACGTCGATCGTTGTATTCAGCAAGTTTTTGCGCGAAGAGAGCATCAGCCTGCACCTTCTGTCCGACAACGTCGGGCCGCTCCCATCGTCCTTGGAAGGCGATGAGTCCCATGAGCGCTCTGGCTTTTGGGTTCTGGGGCTGGATGAGTACGGCGAGGGCGAGGTGTTTGAGTTTTTCAGGATGGAGGCCGTGAGCTTCGCACCAGAGAGCGAGCTTGAGGTGATGGTCTGCGTTGCGCCCCACCTTGGCCTTCGCGGTCTCGTAGTCACGGAGGTTGTCTTGGGAAGGCTCGAGATTTTGCGCCGTGATAACCGTACTGAGAGCGAGAAAAAGCTGGGTGAACACTGCTGATCCTTCCCTGTGCACAGGGGCATGAATCTGTAGGTGTCACTGCGATCGAAGGGGAAATCGCAAGTTTCCCCGAGGAAGCAGGAACATCAAGAGTCATGATGGGCCAGCCGTTTTGCGAAGGCAAGGTGCGCTCTTCACGTATGTGAGTGTGACTCACGGTTTGTCATTTCCACTCCATAAAGCGCCCACGTCATTGAACCGGGAAATGGCCCGAGCATGGGCCGGTTCCCCGCCCATACCGGCGCCGAATGGCTTCGGCGACTGCTTATGACTTGACGAGACTCGTGCCGGTGGAGCGAGAGTTTCCCCTCGCTTTTGCCCAAGGCGGATCGCTCTTCGCCGACGACGAAGACGGAGCGCTGTTGTTGGGAGTTGGCGGGATCATCCCGGATCCGAGGAGGGAAGCCAGCCCAGGCCTCCGCAGTAGCAGGTGATCCTGGAGAAGTTTCTCGGCGGGAAGTTCGGAAGCACCAGGATGCCTGTCCCTTGGCAGTGTGGGCAGACGCGGCCGTCGTCGGGCTTTTGAGGAACCCACGGCTGCAATTCCGGGTACCGTTTGCTCCCTTCAAAGAGGGCGATGTTGCGGATCCGTTCTACCCCTACGGTCTCGCAACGATGAGGAGGATCTGCGTCCACGAAGACGACCCCTCCATCCTGGCAAAGCGCCAGCCATCCCGACCAATCCGGGAAGAGAGGAAGATAGCCCAACCTGGCGACCGCCTTGAGTAGGTCGTCCGAAGGCTCCCGCGCCAGGATCTCGGTGAGCCTCTTCTGGAAGTGCGGCTGAAACTCGACGAAAGGCCCCATGGAACTGGTTCCTCACTCGGGCCTCGCAACCATCGCGCGAGTCGGCCCGACCAAGTGGTTCGACATCGAACACAACCTCGCCGCTCACAAAAATGGGCTTGTGAGCGGACTGTATCCCCCACAGTTCGGTAAAGATTCACCTGTCGATTGCGTCTGGCTCGGGTCGTCAACGGGACAGTTGGCCACTTTTTCCCGGGAAACTGACCGAAAATTCACCAGAGAAAATCTTGACTATTCCTGTCAAATCGACCGAAGATAAACTTGACTTAGTTTGTCGGAAAACGTATCCTGCCACAGGGCCGTCGAAGATGAATGCTCACCCTAATCCAAGCAATCTTGGAGGCGTGAGCAACGTTCTTCCGACCATCGGGCAACACGCTTCGTTGGTCTAGAGAGATGACGGGGACGCGAAGTGAGCGTGACCCGCCTGGGAAGATTCCCCGATTTGCGAGAGCAAGTGACGATGATTTCGACTCAGAACGTGTCTCTGGCTCGCGGAGGAGACATGACTCGACGCAGTAAGTGGTTCGCTTTGATGAGTGTCGTGGTGGCGTCTGTTGTTGGATGTGGTGCTTCCGACACGGGAGTACCAACGGCACTGACGGTCTACGAAGTGAAGGGAAAGGTTCTGCTTGCCGATGGGTCACCGCTGAGTGGCGGGCACGTCTACTTTGTCTCGAAAGACGGGGCGATGTCGCCGGAAGGAAAGATTGGCAGCGACGGCTCTTTCGCCCTGGTCACGGGTCCTTCGGGGGAGGGTGCTCCCTCCGGAGAGTACAAGGTTCGGATCGAACCTGAAGACGCTTCGCTGATCGGGGGCAAGCGTTCCAAGAAGGGGGGCAAGAAGCTCTCTTTCCCCACCAAATATCTGGATGAAGACAGCTCGGGCCTGATGGTCACGGTTAAGTCCGAGCCTAATCAGTTGGAGCCGTTCCGGCTGAAATAACCGGGATCGTCTCTCCCACCCTACGTATTGCTTCCATCCCGGAGTTTATTGTCGAGAGGAAGGTTTTGATGAGATCGCAAAGGATGACGATGTTCGTCCGTCGGACCGGTTTTACGCTGATCGAACTCTTGGTGGTGATCGCCATCATCGCCGTTTTGATCGCTCTTCTCTTGCCGGCCGTGCAAGCGGCGCGCGAAGCAGCTCGCCGTGCTCAGTGCACCAACAACCTCAAGCAGTTCGGTTTGGCACTGCACAACTACGAAAGCTCTAATAGTGCCTTCCCGCCCGCAGGCAAGGCCATCAATCTCACGACCACTCCTCCGTCGGTTGTATTCCCCGACACGGGTTGGAGCACCGCGGCCCGCATTCTGACCAACGTGGAAGGAGGGGCTTTGTACAACTCCTTCAACTTCACCGTTGAGTACAACGATGCGAGCGGCTGCAACTTCACCGGTACTTCGGCGGCGGTCAGCATCTTTCTCTGCCCGTCATCCCCGCGCGGGTCGACTCGCGACACGATCAATACCACGGTTAACCCCGAAGAAGTCGTGACGACTGGTGGAGCCGGCTATGGCTACACCGACTATGCGCCTTCGATCTACACGGACATTTATGTCGTCAATGGTGTGCCGACGTCGGGCATTGGTGTCTCGAACAGCAAAGCGACGCCGATTGTTCCCTACCGCAACGCCAACACGGCGACCAACGGTCTGTTGAAAGGCGGAGCCACCCGGATCTCTGAGATTACGGACGGAACCAGCAACACGGTCGCCATTCTTGAGTGCGCTGGTCGCGACGAACGTTTCGTCAGCCAGTACCTCGAAGGGCAATATCCGGTCGTGCGAGGAGCGGGACCTTCAGGCGGAGCGAATGCTCGTCACCGTTACTGGCGCTGGGCCGATCCGGGCAACGCGTTCGGAACCTCTGGTCAGCCCAACAATAAGGGGCTGCCGACGAACGAAGGGACCACCTGGCCTTCAACCGCGGCCACCGCGGGAAATCAGGCCGGCCAGAATGAAGAGCCGTTCTCCTATCACTCCGGCGGCATCAATGCCCTCTTTGGCGATGGCTCCGTACGCTTCATCAAGGACTCGATCAACCTGGGAGCGTTCCGCGCGATCCTCTCCTTGAGCGGTGGAGAAGTCGTTTCCTCTGACCAGTATTGATCCACGGAATGCAGCCCTTACGGCTGGTTCCGCGTATTCCTCACGCGGCTCGGAGTCGTTCGACTCCGAGCCATCTCCCGGCCGCCATGATGGGGCGCCTCACCCCAGCCATTGGTGTTGGCACACGGATCTGGAATGTCGAGAACGTGTCCCATGAAGCTTTCCGCCAAAGTTGAATACGCCTGTCTTGCGATTATTGCCCTCGCTCGCCACCGCCAAGACGAGCCGCCGATCCGCGCTCGCGTGATTGCCGAGGGTTATCATATTCCTGAGAACTACCTCGCCCAAATCCTGCTTCAACTGAAAGCGGCCGGCTTGGTCTATAGCACTCGAGGAGCCGCGGGAGGCTATCGCCTCGCTCGCTCCGCCGAGTCCATCTCTTTGGGCGAAGTCCTCAACGCGATCGAAGGCCCTCAAGACCAACCTCGCGACGAACAGCAAGGGTTGGCCGCCCAGGTCCTCGCTTCCGTGATGGAGCATCTCCGCGTGGCCGAACGCGCTGTGCTCGACCAGACCTCCATGGCTCAACTTGCCGAGCGTTCCGCTCCCCGGGAATGGGTGATCTGATCCAGACGCCAACCCTCCTTATCCCCCTCTCTTCGATACCGGTGTCTCGCTCCCTCGCCGGTTTTTTGAGTGTTTCACAGGGCTGAGACGTCACGACTCACCAGAACCGATAACGTTTGGAAGCTTTCCCGGATAGCCACTCTGGGAAATGTGCGCCACTTCTAAAGACGGCCCAAAATTATCTGGAAGGTTGCTCCTGAATCCGTCATAATCGTCTGCGTTCTCGACGGTTTGGGTTCGTGTGCAATACGCAATCCTTTGTCTAAAGGATTGAGAGCCGCGAGCCTCATCATCCGCATCGATGAACGGTGTCGACATATTATGTTGGGGATCCCTTGATGATTTCGGGAAGTTGGGCGGCTTTGCGCGACGTGTTTCGTAATGTCTTCGACGATGATGAGTTGGAAATCAGTCGAGACACGACAGCGGAAGACGTCGAGGGATGGGATTCGCTGACGCACGTGACCCTGATTATCAACGTGGAGAAGGCTTTCGGTATCAAGTTCAAAAGTTCCGAAGTCGCTAGCCTCAAGAATGTGGGCGAACTGGAAGACCTCATCGAAAGTCGAGTCGCCAAGGCCTGACTGTCCCCCCCATCCTCAAAGATCTCTCCATGGATGTGCGTCGCCACGCGTGAGCGAAACGCCAAGACTTCGAACCGCACCAGCCGCCATCCAGTCAACCTCTCATTCAACAAAGCCAATGTCTCGATCGCCGGAACGGCGCGGAAGCAAAAGACGTTCAACCGGCTCAGACTCCTCAAGGCTTTGTCGTGGTTGAAAGGCCCTCGCCCTGGAAGCTCTGGCTTTTCCACAGTACGCTATCCGGGTCGCTCGTCGAACGTTGCTCGTATCAATCTCTTGCGGTGTTGCCCACCCTACAGTCCCGAGTTGAACTAGTACCGAGTCGGTCTCTCGTTCAATGAAACTTCATGATGTCCCTCTGCGCGGTTTTACCATCCGTGTTAGATCGCGGCACACCGTCCGAGAGGTGTCTCAAGCAAAATGCTTGGCTGAGAGACCTTGCTGCGGTTCAGGGGAGTCGACTTGAAGGCAGTCAAGAAAGGGCCGATCTCCCCAGGTTTACCGCATCGTAGCAAGATTCGCTTATTCCATGGACAAATGATGTGATTTCAAATGAACACCGAAATTTAGCCTCGACTTGCGGCCGGCTACCGATTCCTTTCAATATGCCGTGGAACGCAGGCGACGAGAGTTGCAAGAATCGTTCACTGACCTTGATGATTACTTGCGTTCGCTTGAGATGGTCGCCGCCGTCCGCCCGGTCGATGACGAGGATCTCACTGGTGTCGTGCAGCTTCTGGCCAAGACCAATCCGTTCCATCTCACGACGCGGCGGCATACGCTCGAGGATGTTCTTGGCTTTACCAAAGCACTGGGCTCTGTTTGCCTGACGTTGCGTTTGAAAGATCGCTTTGGCGACCACGGCCTGGTGGCCGTGATGTTGGCGATCCCCGACGAAAGCTCCGCCAAGACGGTTCTCCGAATCGACACCTGGTTAATGAGCTGTCGGGTGATTGGCCGAACGGCCGAGCAGTTCTGCCACAGACTCCTTAACGAGGAGGGGAAACGCCTTGGCTATCGCTCGATCCTCGGCGAGTATATCCCGACGAAGAAAAAAGCGCTGTTGGTTGACCTCTACGATCGCCTCGGATTTAGGAAAGTCTTTACCGGGGCGGATGGGCAGGTCCAGTACGAGCTCGAGATTTCCGAGGCAACCGTCCTTCCGGAAACCTTTATCGCCGAGGTCCGATAAGAGACCATGAAAAACTTAGATGTTGATGTTTTCAGTGTTCGTTTCTGGCTGATTTTCGGGCTGGCGTTCTTCCTGCTCAATAGCCTCAAGTCCGCGCGTGCGCGCAAGTGGGCGTTCGCCTTCATCAATTTCGGGTTCCTGGCGATCCACATCAAGGCTGGCGTTCTGCTGGTCGCCGCCGTGATTGCGGTTTACTGGGTCGTGATCCGGCTGGCAGCGAAAGGAGGGAAATCGTCGACGCTCGCCATCTCTCTGGGCGGGCTTGCTCTTCTCTTCTTATTCTTCGCCCATAAGCTGCCGTCCCCTCACTGGAATATCGGGCCCTTCAAGTTCAACATCATTTTCGCCACAGTCGGCTTTTCCTATGTGGCGCTCCGGTTGGTGGATGTAACTCGGGCGGTTACAGAGAAACGGTTTCCACCCCCCGACCCGATCTCTCTGGTCAATTACCTGATTCCCTTCCACATGCTTGCGGCAGGGCCCATCCAGTCTTACGACGACTTCGCGAACCAACCCGCCGTTCCACCTCCGATACGAGTTCCCGAAGCGCTCAACGCCTGGAACATGATCGCCAGGGGGCTCATCAAGAAGTATATTCTTGCGGATCTCATCGAGCGGCTCTTCTTGACGGGGTTCCGGGTCGAAGGCCCGTACATGCTCCTGGAAGCCCAGTTGAACTATCTCTGGGTCTACCTGGATTTCAGTGCCTACAGCGACATTGCGTTGGGCTTGGGCCATCTCATGGGGGTCGCGACGCCGGAGAACTTCAATCGCCCCTACCTGGCGCGGAACGTCATCGATTATTGGGAGCGCTGGCACATCTCCTTGTCCCTGTTCATTCGCCGCCATCTCTTCACGCCGATCCAGCTTTGGCTCATGAGGAGTACCGACGGGCGGTTCCCGCTGGCGGCCGCGAGCGTGGCCTTCTTCATCTCCTTCCTGCTTTGCGGGCTCTGGCATAGCGTCGGCTTTGTCTGGCTCGCTTGGGGAGCGTTGCAGGCGACCGGACTCGTTGTCTGCAACCTCTACAAGAGCTTCTTGCTCAAGCGATTGGGACGGAGCGGCCTGAATCGCTACCTCGCGAATCCCTGGATTCGTGTTGCGGCTATCATTCTGACTTTCGAGTTTATCGCGGCGACTTTGGTCGTTGTCACCTACCCCTATTCGGAGCTGACCTGGTGGGCCGACTATCAGCAATGATCGCCAACAATCTCGAGATGCCTCTCGGGGTCTTCGTCCTCCGAGTGCTCTGGATCGCCGCGCAACTCATCCTGGTTTATTACCTGGGAAATGCGGGCACCCTCTTCTTCTATCAGAATTTCTAAAGGGGAGGATCCTGCCGTGTTCGATGTCTCTCGCCTTCGATGGCATGCGATCACCCTGACAGGTTTGATATTGGCAGCCTGGCTTTGGAGCCTGCTCATCGCTCCACTGACGCGGGACTCGTCCGTGTTGGTTAAAACCGACTCGACGATGGATATTTCTATGTACAAGGGATACGGCAAACGGCTCGCCGGCGTGGTCCGCGAGCGAGCCCGTAAGCCTGAGGCCGCAAATCCCCGGCTTGGCGTCCTCTTGGGCTCGTCGACGTTGGAAGACGGCGTCGACCCGGCCATGTTGACGGAAGGTTCAAAAGGCTCGATCCAATGGCTCAGCCTTTTTGGTCATGACGTCAACTTGGTTGACATGCGAAATCTGTCTCGCCTCTTCTTCATGAGCAAACTCAAAGCGGACGTGCTGGTCATCGCGGTTCAGCTTGGTATGTTTGCTCATAACGACAATTTATCAAACGTCCAGAAAGGCTTTGACTTTCGCTTGGTCTTGAAAGCACTGTTGGCGAAACAGGTAGGCCTGGTTCAGCAGAGCATTGAAGACGCGGCCATGGTTCCTTTTGATCGCCTGTTCCCCAATCGTATCTGGATCAATCAACGGGCGCGAAATTTCGTCAATGACGCGAGAATCCAGCTCTTTAGCGACCTCAACGTGGGGGTTGAGTCTCTCTTTCCGCCCCTTCCTGACCCCTGGATCGTTCCCCACCGCTACCCAGGGGTCGTCCGGGCCAATGATCTCACCGTGCAAAAGATCTTGGACCAACTCGACGACCGAGGTTGGTTCCAAGGGAAGAATTACAGCCCAGACAGTGATCGATGCCAAGCCTATATTGATCTCATTAAGGGTGCGAGGGCATCGGGAGCCATTGTCTATGTTCTCGTCGTTCCCGAGTCGTTGATGATGAAGGAGCGCATCCCCAAGGAGGCCCTGCGGTGCGTTTCCGAACCGCTTGAGCGAGAGTTCGGCAAGGACGCGCCCAAGGTCTTGAATTTCCGCGACGCCATGCCAGAGAAGTATTTCTATGACGCGATGCACCTGAGTTCCGAGGGGCGCCCGATCTTCTCGAAGATGCTTTCCGAAGCCTTGGAGAAGAACCTGGCAAACGAGCCCCGGCCCCCCGTCTCGGCTCCGAGCTCGAAACGGCCGTAAAGCCCGTGACGAGCGCCTGCGACTTCGTGCAAAACGCCGCGGTAATGATGTCCCCCGGTTTTTCCGACTTCATCGGGAAAGCCGGGGGATGTTGATTTGGAGGGATGGACTCAGGGCCGCTCTATAGTGTGTCGTTGGTTCCTTGTCGGTCGATTGTGGCGATAAATCCGTCGGCTCTACGATCGAATTCGATTTCCCTCGAAGGATGGTCAGGCCTGGTTTCGGGAAAATTGCACTGATTGGACGACTTGCAAAATATGAATACGATAAGGTAATCTTCGTAGTTTAAGTAATTTCGGAAAGATAGACCGACTGTTTGTCGATAACAAGGCTAAGGTTGGCCCCATTGTCTGAGTACCGCTCCTTTGACGTGGCCAGTGGCGGATCGATGCGGATCTGAGAGGGTGCTCTCGGGTCGGGATGTCCGCTCGTTTGTCAGTTGAGACCACGATTCAACGGAGACGCGCGCAAATGATCGGGACACCTTGGTGGAAGCGCCGCGATGAAGGCCGAAGCGTAAGCCGATGGCACCGCAAGAATTTCTGCCCCGCGACCGAGCCGCTCGAGCCGCGTCAGCTCTTGGCTGCTGGAGATGTGCTCACCTATCACAATGACATTGCTCGGGACGGTCAGAACCTTGCCGAGACGACGCTCATTCCGTCGAACGTCAATCCCACGAATTTCGGCAAAATCGCCACGTTCCCTGTTGATGGTGCGGTCTACGCTCAACCGCTGTATGAGTCGAACGTTCGTGTTGGCAGGAGCTTCTACAACGTTGTCTTCGTGGCGACGACCAACGACAGCGTTTATGCCTTCAACGCAGACAGCACCAACCCGCAGACGGCGCTGCTCTGGCACACGAGCTTCCAGAATCCAGCGGCGGGGATCACCACGGCGACGGGGGCGGATCTCGGGGTCGCTGGCAGCTTCAGTCAGCTCGGCATCGTAGGGACGCCGGTCATCGACCCGTCAACGGGAACGCTCTACGTGGTCGACCTTCTCAAGGTCACTTCCGGGGGCAATTCCACGATCATCGAGCAACTCAATGCCTTGGATATCTCGACGGGAGCCGAGAAGTTCGGAGCCCCGGTAACGATCCAGGCGACAGTGCCCGGGACGGGTGAAGGTTCAAACACAGTGACCTTCAATGCTCAGAAGGAGCTGCAACGGTCCGGCTTGCTGCTCCAGAACGGCATCGTGTACGTCGCCTTCACTTCGTTCAACCTCCAACTCCCCTATCACGGTTGGCTGATGGCGTACGACGCCTACAACCTTCAGCAAGTCGCGGTCTTCAACGATACGCCCAACTCGTTGCAAGGGGGTATCTGGATGGCCGGCGGCGCACCGGCCTCGGATGGGACGAACATCTTCGTGGCGACAGGCAACGGTCCTTTTGATGCGAATGTCGGGGGTTCCGAATACGGCGACAGCTTCCTGAAATTGACGGCTGGGCTCCAGGTAACCGACTACTTCTCACCTAGCGACCAGGCCTATCTCGCGGCCAAGGATGAAGACTTGGGTTCAGGCGGAGTGGTCGTGCTTCCGAACCAGGTCGGCGGCAATGTGCCGCTCTTGCTGGGGGCGGGTAAAGAAGGGGCGATTTATCTCGTCAACCGCAACAATCTGGGACAGTTCAACCCGGATCACGACAACGTCATTCAAGAAACCGCCGAGCATTTCCTGGGCGTTCTCAACGCTGGCGACGGCGAATGGCTTGGCACGTTCGACACACCAGCCTACTTTAATAACACGATCTACTACGCGACCCCAGGTAGGCCGTTGGAGGCCTTCTCAATCACCAACGGACAGATCAACTTTACGCCCACGAGTGTTTCGCGAACGTCTTATTCGTATCCGGGTGCGACCCCCAGCGTCTCAGCGAGCGGGTCGGCCAACGGGATCGTCTGGACGCTGGAGAATGGCAACCCCGCGGTGCTTCACGCCTATAACGCGGCCAACGTGGGCATTGAGCTTTACAACAGCAACATGGCCGGCGCTCGCGACCAGCTTGGCAAGGGGGTAACCTTCGCCGTTCCCACGGTGGCTGGGGGCAAGGTCTTCGTGGGGACCCAAAACAGCGTCACCATCTTCGGCCAGTTGAGCCCTGGGCCGGTCGCCTCGCCGAGTGCTCATGTGGCTCGCGTGGTGCGTCATCCTCGCGTTGTGCTCAGGGCCAGACATCCGGTGGTCCATCCCGTCCAGTCGCATGCCGTCGTGCGTCGTCATCTCCGCTGAGGTCTTGGCCTGAAACGCAGATCACCGCGAATGTGAGCCGAGAAAGGTAAGAAGGCAGGCTTTGGGATCGCCCGAGGTCTGCCTTCGGCTTTTGGGTGCGCCGTTCAACCTGGCTGGGTGATAGGATTACCCTGAGTAGGATAAGGCCGGTCCTCTTTCGCTTTACCGACCCCTTCCCGTATAACCAAGGCCAACGGCCGAGTGGGGCTGGAATTGTTGGAGAATGGGGTTAGTACGCTTGTCGTGGGTCGGCATCCACCTGTAGGATGTTGATAGAGCGAATGGCGAGGAGACGGGCCGGGCGCGGGCCCTTTGCGGAGGATTTCGCGATGCGGAGCCGTCAGTTGAGATGGATCTGGGCAAAGCCTGTAGCAGTGATGCTCGTGGTTGCCTTGGCGATTGTGGGAGTGTCTCAGGCGCAGGCTCCTCCAGCCAAGGGAAAAGCCGCTCGCACGAAAGGGCGCGAAGCCAAGGGGGAGCCCCTCAAGAAGGCTCTGCCCAACGCGGCGGATCCCATTGAGGTCCAGGGGCTCGACCTGGAAAAGGGTGCTCCGGCGGGAATGGTTCATTACCGCCTGAAGTTGAGGGCGAACGACGGTACGTCGCTGGCCGTCACCTATTACCCGACCTTCCCCGCGCGGCTCGGCACCAACGCTCCCGTGATCCTGATGATCCACGAGAAGGATCGCTCGAGTAAAGATTTTGAAGATCCAATCCCCGAGCTCAAGAACGTAGGCCTGGCCGAGCATATGCAGAGCCTGGGCTACGCGGTCTTGACGGTCGACCTGCGAGGTCATGGGGCCAATATGCGGCGGGCTTTGACGCCGCAAGACTGGCGAACCATGGTGGATGATCTTCAGGCGGCGTACCAGTTCCTTGTGGATCGCCACAATCGCGGCAAGCTCAACCTCGCGAAGTTCGGGGTCCTCGCCTTGGGTGAAGGAGCAAACCTCGCCGCGGCCTGGGCTCAGATGCCGGGAGGGGCAGTTTCGAGCGAAGGGCGAACCAGTGATCTGGGGGCCCTTGTCTTGGTTTCACCCTCGGCCGATGGCGAGGGGCTTTTGCTTGGGCAGGTGATGGCTTCGCTTGGCCCACGCATTCCGCTGTTGCTTCTGTCAGGTGAACGCGACCTGGTCTCTCGCGACCCGGTTCGCGCGGCACGTCCGATCGTCGAACGCACACGTTTGAACCGGGTTGAGTTCTTCCCGTCGGCGCTGCATGGGTACAAACTCCTTCGGCTTGAGCCTCGAGTTACGACCGTGATCGCGAAGTTCTTCGAGGGCATGATCAAGTCTAAGGCCGTGGAGTGGGAACCCCGCTACAACTTGACGCCGGTCGCGTGGGGCGACATTCAGCTTGTTCGCAGCACCAAGTCGCCAAACGCTGCGGATCAGCCGAAAGCCAAAGAGAAGGAAAAGGAAAAAGAAAAAGAGAAGGCGAAAGAGAAAGACGCCGCGCCGGCCAAGAAGTAGAAACCTTAGCCAGATTTCCGTGAAGCGCATCTTCGACCCTCCTACTCGAATCCCCTTTCGTGCACGCGAACGGGGCTAGGGGGGAAGGTCCCACGTGTCAGGACCAAGGGCTCGGAGAGGAAGGCGGTCTCTTATGGAATTGCTTGCAGAAGACCCAACCTACCTTGCAGGTGGTCTCGGGCTCTTGGGGGCGATCTTTTTGATCGTGCTCAAGGTAACCCAGCAAGGGCGTTACTTGATTCGGGCGCTGATTGCCCTGGGCTTGGCCGCAATCGTCCTGCTTGTCGAATGGTATTGGGTCACAGACAACGAGCGGATCGAACAGGTCGTCGAGAATCTGAGGCGCGCGGTGGCCGCCTCTGACTCCGCGGCGGTCTTCGCGCAGCTCACTCCGGAAGTCGAGTACTCCCAGTCAGGGCAGACGCTTTCCGGCGCGGCGGTGCGGAAGTTCATTGGAGATCAACTTTCCCGCGCCGAGTTCGACTTCGTGCGAATCACCCAGCTCGAGACCAACGCCGGCCGCCAGTCAGGACGGGGCAGCGCGGTCTTTCGCGTCGTGACCAGCGGGTCTTATCAAACCGATTTTGGAAGGTTCAATTTCGGCTCGAATACCCTCGACTTCTCGCTCGGCTTCCAGCAAACGAAGCCGGGCGTCTGGCTGGTCGACCGTATCAGCCTGACTCGTCCGCCGCGCGAGATGCCCTCGCCGGGGGGCACCGCCATTCCCAAGGAAAGTCGACCGACGTTCGAGTTCCGTCGCCCCCGCTTTCCCACCGGCCGCAAAGACCGGGTTCCGCGCAAGCGATTCTCGATCCCCGTTCCCGAAGAATCGCCGAAGAGCATCGAAGCGCCGCCGAAGACCGACGTGCTTCCCAACCTCGACCGGTACGATCGCTTACGGTAAAGGTGGACCGTCAAGAAAAAGCACTGGCGCAGTCAAAAAAGCTCCGCGGCCTCAACCGAGACCGCGGAGCTTCTCGATTTTTGGCTTTGACCAGGTGATTGCTATCAGCGGGGTCCGGTTAGCGCCCTCGATTCAACGACCCAACTTCGCGTCGTCTTGCTTCTGGAGCTGCGCTTTGCGCTCGGGGTATTCCAGCACGACGAGCTTATGTTCTTTTTCGTCGTAGCTGTATTCCTGGTAGTAGGGAAGTTGCGGCAGGGCGATGCCGTCGGGCTTTCCCGGCTTGAGGATCTCGTCGCGGAACTCTTCATACGTCTTGGGGTATTCGCCGTGCTCGGCCTGATAGAGGTCAATCGCGTGCTTAACGTTGCCGGCCGCGATTTGATTCACGGCAACGACGTAGGCGTTGCCTGAGAGAGTAATGGGATCTTTGGCGGTGATCTTTCCCGGAGCGACCTGAGCGCCCGCCTTGATTTCGGGTTCCATTGGCCGCACATCCTGGGTTCTCTTGCCGAGGATCTCGCGCGGCTGGACTGGCGCTGGGTTATTGGCGGGAGGGCTGGCCTCTTGGTTGCCGGCCGTGTTGCTCTTGGGAAGGTGGCGGGGCTCCTCGCAACCGACGGCGAGGAAGAGAAGAAGAGCGGGCAGGGGGGCGAAGCGGAGAATGGGCGATTGCGTGCGCACGGGGATCGCTCCTTACGCTTTAGCGGGGGTTGTTCGCGGGATCAGTTGTCCCCGTCCAATCCCAGCGGCCGACCTCGGCGAGGAGGTCGTGGCGGGTCAGATCGAAGTGGAGGGGAGTGACGGTGATGTAGCCATCGCAGAGACTGGTGACGTCGGTCTCCGGCCCCTCGAGGTGATAGGGCGGGTTGTACGTCATCCAGTAGTAGGTTCGGCCTCTGGGGTCTTGCCGGCGCTCGAAGCCTTCACCATAGCGGCCGAGCCCCATCGGAACGACGCGAACCCCCTTGGGTTCCCCTCGAGAATGGGCCGGGAGGTTGACGTTGTACAAAGAGCCATTCGGAGGGCGATTGGCCAGGATGCGTTCGATCACGCGCACGGCATGGCGCGCGGCGTGGGGATAGTCGAAGTGCTCGGCCAGTTCGAGCGAAACCGCGACGCTGGTAACCTTGAAGAAGGCTCCCTCAATCGCCGCGGCCACCGTGCCCGAATACAGGACATTGATTCCCGCGTTCGACCCGGAATTGATCCCCGAGACGATGAGATCCGGGGGACGGGGCATGAGCTCGCAGATGGCGAGCTTCACGCTGTCGGCCGGGCTCCCTTCGACCATCCAGCCGAGGGTCGAGCCGTCATCGTCGTCCACCTGCTTGACTACCAGGGGTGTCAAAAGCGTGATGGAATGGCCGACACCGCTCTGCTCCATGGCGGGGGCGATCACCGTCACTTCTCCCAGCCGCTGAAGCTCTTTACGTAAGGCTCGCAGACCGGGAGCGAACACGCCGTCGTCGTTGGTCAGCAAGATCTGCACGAGTCACTCACCGTACCAAGGACCGCGCCGGGACCTCATCAATGCTCGGCCGGTCCCATCCGGCTCGAGCCGACCGTACGCGATCGTAACGGGGGGGGTGGACCAACGTCAATCGATCAGCCCGTCCGGCTTTGGGTTTACAGCGCCGCGCCGTCGCGATCCGTTAGGCCAGCGTGGCCGACGACGCAACGGCGGCGGCTCGTAAAGCATCATGCTTATGCTTTTTGATGCCAGGGATCGGGCCGTTGACACACCGGCCGAGGGGATGGGACCAGGTAGCCACTGCCTCTTGATCTCGTTTTCACAACGCATGCGAGGCCGTCGAGATCTCAGGTGTGCCCCATCAAGATGCCCAAGCAAAATCGACTTGGACAGTCGTCCGTGGTAACATGGTGCCTCGAGCGGTGAGTCAGCCTCACGGAAGAGATCGAATGCGGATCGCCGCGAGTAAGCGTTTGGTTTATGAAGTTGTGGACACGGTTCAAGTTAACAAAATCAGCATCTTCTTCGGGATCATTGTGTGTCGTTAACTGTTCTCGATTTTCGAATGAGTTTCCGTCCTGTGAATCTTCTGGATGCACAAAATTTTTGTCCAAGCATTCAGTTAGGCGTTTCGGGAATTCTCCTGTTTCATCGTGAACGAGGGATCGACCGATGAATCGTCGTAAGTTCGTAAAAATCGCTGCGGGAACGGTGTTAGGTGTAGGCGCGACCGGCGTGACCTATCCGTTTCTCGAGGCAAAGTGGTGCCGTGCACTTCAGAAGACGGTGAGCATTCCCAATCTCCCTGCGCCGTTTGTGGGGACCAAGGTCGCGTTTCTCTCGGATATCCACCACGGGCGCTTTGTGCCCAGAACGTACATCCGGCATGCGATCAGCCTGGCGAATGCCTTCAAGCCGGACGTGGTCGTTCTCGGAGGAGATTACGTTACAGGGCACCCCAACTACATCGCTCCCGGCATTGCCGAGCTCGGCAAATTGCAGGCGAAGATGGGGCGATTCGGCGTGCTCGGGAACCATGACTTCTGGGAAGGAATGGCCGAGTCCAAAGCCGCGCTGGCTTCCGCGAAGGTCACCGAGGTCACGAATAACGGCGTCTGGCTCGAGCGTAGCGGGACCCGGCTTCGCATCGCTGGTGTCGGCGACCTCTGGACCGATTATCAAGACTTGGCCGCGGCCCTGGGAGACGCGACCGAACGGGATGCCGTAATCTTGCTCTCGCACAACCCTGACTTTGCCGAGGTCTTCGACGACAAGCGGGTTAGCCTCATGCTGTCGGGGCATACGCACGGGGGACAGGTCGTTGTGCCAGGCTACGGAGCGCCTCTGGTTCCCTCTGCTTACGGTCAAAAATATCTCCATGGGTTGGTTCAAGGGCCGAGTTGCCCCGTGTTCGTTACCCGAGGTGTCGGCACCGTCTCCCCGCCCGTGCGATTCGGCTGTCGCCCGGAAGTGGCGCTCCTGACACTCACGAACGCTTCCCAGGCCTGATCGCGCCCTTTCGAGAATCCTGCTTCGCCCGCACCCACAGGTTCAACGCATCCCCCCCATTTCGACGCATGCCGACCTCTCTATTCCTTTCCTGTCGGCTCTCCCGCGTAACCTCGCTTCCAAAAAAAACGACCGGTCGTGCTAAAAATTCTCTTGAAGAGAAACGACCGGTCGTGCTATTTTTACCTCTATGGGAAAGAAAGTCCGTGAGACGCGCGAGCGGCTCTTGCAGCAAGGTCTGGCCCTGATGAGTCGGGAGGGGTTGGCTGGAGTCACGCTGGGTCAACTGGCGGAACAGACCGGCATGTCCAAGAGCGGGGTCTTTGCCCACTTCCGCTCCAAGGATGATGTCCAGATCGGCTTGCTTGAGCATATGGCGCAGATCGCCGCGCTGAATGTCGTCGAACCGGCCATGAAGGCTCCGGAAGGATTGCCGCGCCTCGAGGTTCTGGTGCAGCACTGGCTCGGGTGGTCAAAGCGAGCGGGGCTGCCGGGGGGGTGCCCAGTCGCGGCGGCGATGTTCGAGCTCGATGATGTGGAAGGCCCATTGCGGGATCATGTTGCCGTGATGGAGGCGACCTGGCGCGACTTCCTGATACAACACGTGCGGCGGGCTGTCGAACTCGGCCATTTGCGCAAAGACCTTGATGTCGAGCAGTTCGTGTGGGAACTCTCCGGCATCTATTTAAGTCATCATGTAGCCCTCCGTTTTCTACGGCAAGACAACGCTGACGCCCGCGCCCATACGGCGTTCCAGGCCCTGATCGCACGCGCTCGGTAAGGGAGATCAGGCAAGACCGCCGAAGCTCGTCCATTGCGTCGTTGATGCTGAGCGTTCAGCCAGACGCCCATGGGGCGGCGTGCCCCGCTGCGCACAGCACGTCGCATGACAAGGTTTCCACGCTGGAGTAAGGCGAGATGAACCGCAGAGAATTCAGCGGCTTGACCGTTGCGGCCATGGCGGCTTCGGTACTTGCGGCGGACTCGGCACCGGCTCAAGAGCTGCCGAAGGCCGGAGGTCAGTTCGCGCCGATCCATGACCGACGGCGGCCGGAGATTGCCATCCTGCTCTATCCTGGTCTCACACTCATGGACGTTCTTGGCCCTCAGACGGTCTTCTCGATATCGGCGAACGTCCACCTCGTCTGGAAGTCGAAGGACCTGATCGTATCAGACACGGGGATTGGCGTTCGACCAACGGCGACTCTCGACGAATGCCCGGCGAATTTGGATGTCTTGCTCGTTGGTGGGGGGCCCGGCCAGATGGGCGTAATGCAAGATCCGACGGTTCTCGAATTCCTGGCGGATCGCGGCTCGCGTGCCAAGTACGTCACCTCGGTCTGTTCGGGTTCTCTGATCCTGGGAGCGGCAGGATTGCTGGACGGATACAAGGCGACCTGCCACTGGACTGGGCGCGGTCTGCTGCCGTTGTTCGGCGCAATTCCCGTCGAGGAACGCGTCGTTGTGGATCGCAATCGGGTCACGGGAGGGGGCGTGACAGCCGGGCTCGACTTCGGCCTGGTGCTCCTGGCGAAGTTGCTGGGAGAGGATGTCGCGAAGATGACCCAACTCGCCATGGAGTACGACCCGCAGCCTCCCTTCGACGCCGGCACTCCCAAGAAAGCGGGTAAAGAACTCACCAAGCAGGTGCTGGATTGGCTCGCGCCTATGAACGACCGAATGCGGCAGGTCTTGGAAGAATCAAAGAAGCAAACGCGGAGATGAAAATCTCTTGAGTTCGTCGTTCTGACCAAGCCCTGAGCTTCCGTATTCTTGAAGACGAGGCTCGGGGTTTCGTCACGACTTTGAGAGAAACACGCACGAAGGGTCACAGGAACGACTTTCCGAAAGAAGTCTGGAGAGCCGTTCGCGCTCGAAACAGAGGAGGGGAGTCGTGGTACCCAATGCTCAGGCGGCTCATCTCGAGCGCTTCGGTGGAACCTGGGTAATTCACGCCCGTTTTTGAGGAGAAAGCCAGCCGGTAACCCGCCTCGCGCGCGAGCCGAAGTGTGCGCTCGTCGTAGGTCCCTTGCCAACCGAAGGGATAAGCCACGGACAACACCTCGCGACCAATCTCACGTTCGAGGATGCGCTTGGATTCGATCAGTTCGACACGTTGCTCCTCCTCGGAGAGAGCCGCAAGCCGGCGATGATCGTGAGAGTGGGCGCCAAGGGTCATCCCGGCGCGGGCCAACTCGCGGACTCCGTCCCAGCCCATGAACAGCGCTCCCCCTAGCGCCTTTTCGTCGACGGACACTTCGGCTCGCTCTTCGAGGTGGGCCCGAAACCGTGGTTCGTCAGCAACCTTGCCGTCGAGGTAGAGCCCGATCACGGCCATGATCGCAGAGATGCGCGGGCCGGGGGGAAGGTCAATCGCAAGTGGCTCGGGCCAATCCAGGACGATACGGTCTCGCGTTGATTGTTTCAGGACGTAGGCAACGTGGTCCCACCAGGGAAGCCGGGGGTTCTCGAAGAAGCCGGTCGGAATGAAGAAAGTCGCCGATACGTCGAGCTCCTTGAGAATCGGTAGAGCGACTTCAAGGTTATCGCGGTAGCCGTCGTCGAAGGTGATCAGGGCCGTGGGGCGTTCCACGGAAAAACCCGAGTCGGCCAGGGCCGTAAGCTCGTCGAGCCCAATCAAGTGAAAGCGATCGCGCAGGTGAAGGACCTCTGCGCGAAAGGCCTCGGCGGAAGCCGAGTAGACGCCATGATAATACGGGCTGGTGGACGGTTCGCCGATCCGGTGGAACGTTGCAACCAGGATCGACGCCCGCCGCCTCCCTTTTTCCAAGAGCCGTATCAAGCCGACATCGATCAACCGCCGCGCCAGGAATTCACGTTTGTTAGGTATGAGCATAGTCGGCTTCAAACGGCGACAGGTGAAACGTCGACCCCAAGGGAATCAAACTGTTCCGGTCGCGGAGAGTGAATTCCAGGTGATGGGTCATGACGAACCCCGCGCGGCTCAAGGCTTCCGCGATTTCGGGGACGCTTCCGAAACCCACGACGAAATCAGCCCCTTGCAACCGAAGTTCCGCGGTCAATTTGGCGATCGCCGCATGCCAGAGGTCCGGGTTTTTTCCCTCGACCAAACACTCGACGAGCTTGCCCGCGCGAATCTCTCCGTGCCGCACCACGTTCAGGATCGCGAACCCTAGCAACCGTTCTCCTTCGAGGATCAGCCAGCCCGACATCCCGTCGCGCGGGTAGCGCAACATGTGTCGCATGCGGTCGGGATCGCGCGCGGTCAGGATCGTGCGTTGGCGGTTGTCTTCGAGGATCGCGGCGACCTCCGCCCCAAACTCGTCAACCTGGCGCAATTTCAACTCGACCTTGGGAGAGCGTCCACGATTGAAGGCCAGGGCCATCGTGTCCTTGGCGACTCGCAGCAACCGGTCTCTTCGCCCCTGGCCGGAGACCTTCCAGCGATGGCTCGGGCGCAAAACTCTCCGAAAAACGGGGACCTCTCCGCGCGGGACATAGCCCGCCCCTTTCGTTACGCGCCGGGCCGAGTCGTTGGCCACCAGCACGTATTGCGCGGCCCCTCGTTCATGAGCCCGCCGCATCAGCGATGATCCGACCGATCGGTAATCTCGAGACCCCAGCCAATCGATCATATGCAGGGCAGGGACCCCTTCCGGAGGGAGCCCTCCCCCCTCAAAGTTCGTCAGGCAGAGTCCGACATGCCCAACGATCCGGCCATTTTCCCGGGCAATCAGGCTTCTCGGGGCGTCATCCTCACCGATCGGCTCGAGATACTTCCACCACAAAACATCAGGTGCCGCGAACTCGGCGTCCGCAGGCGCGCCAAAGCCCTCGGTCAGGAACCGGCTCAGTTCCTCGAGTTCGTCAACGTTGGGGGGCCGAATCTCCAGTGTCATGCGGAGTAGGATACCATGCCCCCGCCTCTTGCAAAGTGAGTCGTTTCCGCATGAGTTTCACGAGGCTTCAGAATACACTCATGCACGGAATCGCCGGTCGTTCCCTTTGGCCTTTCGGGCCGGGAGCCGGAAAATATCGATAAGCCGGGAAGGATTCCCGAGGGCTCGGTCTTAGGTAAGAGAGGAACAACGATAGCAGGAGGTCGAAGATGGGGGGGAGAGAGCCCACTGCCGCCTTCCGGGACGTTCGTGCGCTGTTTGGCGTGGGGGCGGCCGGTGGTGCGAGCGACGAGCAACTACTCGATCGGTTTCGGGCGCGAGGGGATAACACCTCCGACGCCGAGATGGCGTTCGCCGTTCTGGTGGCGCGTCATGGTCCAATGGTGCTGGGCGTTTGCCGCCGGGCTCTGCACGATCCCAACGATGCGGCCGACGCGTTCCAGGCCACCTTCTTGATCCTGGTACGCAAGGCCGACTCCGTACGGGTCGAAGGCTCGTTAGGGCGTTGGCTCTACCTGGTGAGCCGCCGTGTCGCCAACCGGGCAAGGGCGGTCACGCTCCGCCACGCGTGTCGGGAAAGAGCTGTCTCGAGGGCGGAACCTCACGCATTTCCGGATGACATCGAGCGTCGGGAACTCCTCACCGCGCTCGACGAAGAAGTTGCCAAGCTCCCCGATCCCTTCCGCTCGGCGGTCGTTCTCTGTGACCTCGGAGGCCTGACTCACGAAGACGCGGCAAAGCAACTCGGCTGCCCCGTGGGGACGATCGAGAGCCGGCTCTCGCGCGCTCGCAAGCGGCTGCGCGATCAACTCACTCGCCGAGGCCTTGCGCCCACGGTTGCTGCGACCGGAGCTTTCGACGTCGCTCTCCCCGTCGTACCAGACTTGCTGTCCGCAACCACCGTCGCCGTTGCCATGCGAACCGCGGAGGTCTCTGCCTCGATCCTCTCTCTTATGGAAGGAGCCCTGGCCGATATGTTCTGGACCCACGCCAAAACACTGACCTTGAGCCTTGGCGCAGCCGCCATCGCAGGCGCTCTCGCCGTCGTCACGGCTCAGGCGCTCAAGGCCGATAATGACCCACCTTCAGCCCCGCCCGTCGCGAACGTGGCGAACGCCACGAATCAGACCACGGAGATCCACCTTGAACCTCCCCGGAAAGTTCAACCCGGAGACATGCTTCGGCTCGAGGTTCTCGAAGCTCTTCCCGCCCGCCCGCTACGAGGCGAACGTGTTGTCCGCCCCGATGGTACGGTCTCGCTTGGTTTTTACGGCAACCTCAAGGTCGCCGGTCTCAATCGCACGGAAATCAAAATCCAGCTTATCAAACATTTGCGGACCTATTTGACAGACGATGCCTTGGGTCTTTGGAAGGAGGATCCCGATCACAAGAATAAGCCGATGGCCGTTGCTCCTGCCGATTCCTCTTGCGTCTTTGTCGATGAGAGTCCGACTTACCAGCCCGATTCCTCAACTTCTCCGACCGCCTCTAAAGAACCGGCGCGGATGAAACCTGGTGATCTCCTTCAGATCGAAGTTCTCGAGGCTCTGCCTGGCCGTTCTATTACCGGTGAGCGCATCGTTCGCGCCGATGGCACAATCTCCTTGGGGTTTTACGGCGATCTCAAGGTCGTTGGGTTGAATCGGCATGAGATCAAAATCAATATGATAAAGCACCTAAGCAAATTTCTGTCGAAGGACGTGCTTGGTCTCTTTAGAGCGGAAGAGACAGACGATGGAAAAGAACGGCTCATCGATGTTGCGCCTGGGGATTCGGATCGAGTCTTCGTTGACGACAGCGCCAATTACCGATCCCCATCTTTGCTACCGATCGCGCCGGCCGCCGGTCCGATATTGGTCAAACCCGGCGATATCCTCCTGATTGAAGTCCTTGAGGCTTTGCCGGGTCGTCCCATTGTTGGCGAACGCCTCGTCCGCCCCGACGGTACAATTTCTTTGGACTTTTACGGCGATCTCAAGGTCGCGGGGCTTACGCGTGATCAGATCAAAGTTAAAGTGATCGAACATTTACGTAAACACCTCGACGATGAAGTCCTGGGACTGGTGGTTTCGGATCCTCAGGACGAAACGAAAACCGTGAAGGTGGCTCCCATTGACTCGGATCGGGTCTATGTGGACGAAAGTGGGAACATGTATCGCGAAATGGGCCACCAAAAATCGCGGCAACGCGCGAAGGCTGAAAGTTCGGAGACCGCGCAGCGTCTCATCGATTTTGAGAACCGGCTACGAAATATCGAAAAGGTGCTGAATCTCATGGAGCACCATTTTCAAAAGCCTAAAGAGCAGCCCAAGACAGAGAATTTCGAGTAGCAAATCTCTTCCAAGTAAGCCCGCATGAGAGGGGCGGACTCTAGCCTAACTTCGGTGGGCTAAAGGGCCCTCGTGACATCACGAGAATTTGAAGAGCATCGACACAAGCCCATCGATTTGTGGTTTCCCAAGCGTTACCATAAATTTCAGGTTTAACGGAAACCGGAAAGGGTCGGTGGACGAGCAGGGGTACCAAATCGTTCGGCACGAAAGCTCCGAATCTGACCCGACGCGTTGGGTTCGGAGGCTATTCCCATGACGCCGACGAAATACTCGTCCGAGATCTGCTCCAAATGCGGGAGTCCGCGGCGCGTTTCGATCCTTTGGGGTTATTCCACGCTGACCTACGAAGAAATCGAGGACATCAGGGCACATCGTGCCCTGCTCGGGCTGAACCGTCGCTATTTCCGAAGACTGGAACGAGACACCCCCGCGCCCGAGCTGCTGCTCGAACAGACCTGTTTACCCAGAGAGGTCTGTCTCGACTGCCAGCCGCGATGGAGCGACTTGCATCGCCTAACTCTCAAGCAATGGGAAGTCGAGGCGATGAAAACGGCGGCCTGTGATGCCTGGAATTTCGAGCAGGCGGCGGCTCTGCTTCACCACCAGCAAGAGATCGAAAAGGAACAAGGGGCCGAGATCCTCGCTCTCCTGCGGGAGCTCGCTCAGCAGGCTGCAATCAGCCTTTGATGTCTTGTCTTCCCTAAGCTCGCTGTAAAACGTCGAGCGTGCGCAGAAACCTCGAACTGGTCGCGATCTCCTTCTCAACGTTAAGATCGAGCCCAAAGCGGTCGTGAAGGACGTTGGCTTGCCCGTGTCGGCTCCGTGACGCGGTGAGCGTTCGCGTCCTGAGGTCTCGTTGGTCTAGAGGGGTTCGCGCGTTATGCGTTCGTTGATGTCTCAATTCGGTGTGGGGATCATCCCCCTCACGCGAACGGCTGTGGGTTTTCTCATCCTTTGGTGCGTTGGTTCCGCGCCCGGGGCTGAGGCGGATGATCCGCGATGGTGGCCGGTTCAAGGTGTCCCCAAGGGAGTGGTGCGCACGGGGGATCAGCACGGATTTCCCTCCCCCGCGATGTCATATCAGATGATGGTGCAATCGGTCGCTGGACTGGCTGCGAAGGCCGTGAACGAAGGCCGAGGGGACGAGATGGTGTGGGTGGGAACCGGGAACACCGATACCGAGGATTGGTACGGCCGTCTCACCAAGCGCCTCCCGCAGCTCGAGTCTCGGGCCCTCCTGGCTCCCTGGGAACTCGTCGATCGGTTTGCCAAAAAGGGCGTCATCAAAGGATACATTCTTTACAAAGGCGATCGATCTTCCGGCGCGATCAACGACCATCGCAAAAAAATGGACCTCTCGGTCAATGTCGCTACCAGCCTCGCCGGCTTACTCGATGGGATCATTGTCGAGGAAGAACTCGAAGACGACGCCAAGAAGCATGGACTCACGCTTCTCGTAGACGCCCGAGACAAAACTCAGGCCTGGTGCTTCAAAACGTATAAGGATCAGTTCAGTCGCCGGATCCTTTGTACCCAGGATCCCAGGAAGTGCAACATCCGTGACCTGGCCATCGCGCAGCGAGCGCTCACCCTCTATGGTGCTGACGAGCCTCTGACGGAGGCGATGGAGTGGCTCGAGCCGGTCTCTCCCATCGTGGGCTGGAATGGAGGGGATGAATTTGAGGCCACTCGCGCCTCCACAATTTACGGGCATTTCCAGACGGCCACCGACTGGTGCATGAATCTTCCCGTGCTGATGGCCGGCACGGATCACGAGATGCCGCCGCGGTCCAAAGGCTTCGACCCCCAGCAGATCGACTGGAACGACAACCGCAGTGGCGTCAGTTTCGTTTGCAGTGATGGCGACAACGTGCAATGGCTGGAATCCGGCTTCTTCCGCGGCAATCCCAGCTACTGGAGCAGCCTCGACCGGGGGCGCATACCGTTTGGTTGGTCGTGCTGCTTCGCGCATCTGTCGCAGCTCTGCCCGGAGGCGATTGGCTACGCAGTGGAGACGCAGTCGAAAAACGACGAGTTCATCGAGTGGGGAGGAGGTTATTATTATCCCGACCTGTTCGGCCTTAAGCGTTCGAACCGCTGGGAATTGCTGGCGCAGCATGCCAGGCGCACTCGCGAATGGATGCGTCGAAACAATACCCGAATCATCGGCTTCAACATGGCGAAAGTGGACTCTCCAGACGCTCTCAAATCGTACGAAGTCTTCGCTCGAGAAACCGAGGGCCTGCTCGCGATCTTCGTCTTTCAGTACGACCCCTATGAAGGGGGCGCGGGCAAGACCTTCTGGGTCAAGGACAAGGCGGGTATCGACGTTCCCGTGATCTCGGCTCGCTACTCGCTCTGGGAGCATGCGAACAAACGGCCCCATGCCGGCACGCCGGCCAGAGTGGCTCGCCTGATTCAGGAGACCGTCGCATCCACTCCTTCCGCCGAAGGCCCTCGCTTCGACTGGGTCATCGACCACGTCTGGTCCTTCTTCCGCAAGGCTCCTGGTTCCGAGGAAGACGCTGAAAACATGCCCCAAGAAGGCGCCGACGCTCGCGGTGGCGTTCGTGGCTACACTCCCGTTGTCTGGTGCGCCGAGCGCCTTCCCAAGGACATCCGCGTCGTCTCCCCGGAAGAGCTCGTCTGGCGAATCCGGATGAAGCATAACCCCGAGCAAACCAAGCAGGTGCTCGCGAAAGCCGTTCGCCAAGACTAGAAATCGGGAAATATTTTGGTGGGATGGGCAGAACTCATCCCACAAAGCCGCTTCTCCTGCGCGCTTGACTTTACTATGAGTCTAGTAGATACTAGGATCATAGTAGCCAGGAGGAGCGAGTTCGATGCCCCAGGCCCGTCCGTCTGAATTAGAGCTGCAGGTGCTTTCGGTCTTGTGGGACCGGGGGCCGTCGTCGGTGCGCGCCGTGATGGAGGCGATGCCAGACGGAAAAGATCGTGCCTATACGACCATCCTCTCGGTGATGCAGGTCCTCGAGAAGAAGAAGCTGGTGGGGCATACCCAGCAGGGGCAGGCGAACGTCTATCATCCACTCAAGAAGCGGGAACAGGTGCTTCGTCCGCTGATGAAAGACTTGCTTCGCAACGTCTTTGGAGGAAGCCCCGCGCGGGCCTTGCAGTGCTTGCTCGACGGCAGTTCGGTGGACGAGAGCGAGTTGAAAAAGATCAGGCAGGTGATTCGAGAAGCTGAGAGTGAAGCCGATCGGAAGGGGGACGCGTCATGAACGGGTTCGACGTCTTCAGGCAACCGGTCTGGCGGCACCTGGTTTTTGCCCTTTTGCACACGCTCTGGCAAGGGGGAATGATTGCTCTGGTGTTGATGTTTCTTTTGCGGCGGATCCCCGCGAGCCGACCGGGACCGCGTTACCTGCTTGCCTTCGCCGCGCAGTTCGGTGTTCTGCTGACCGGTCTCTCGACCTGGGCGGTGCTTGGCTACGAGCCTCCTCGCATCGAGCCGGAGAAAGTCGTTGACCTGGGAGTGAGAGGGGCTATTCCCACGGCGAAAAGGCCCGATGGCATGGCAGGGGCTCCTGCCGCTGTCGACGTGAGCCAGGCACCGGTGTCCGTTCCGAGCGAGTCCGGAAGAACGCGCTGGGTGCCGATCGTCGCGGTGGCATGGCTGACCGGCGTCATCGTGATGCTTATCCGCGCGGTGTCCTCGGCGGTTGCCGCGCTTCGGCTCACGCGAGGACCGGCCCTGAGTGATCCTCGAATCCTGGAAACGATGGAAGGGCTCAAGCGAGATCTGGGGATTCGCCGTGCGATCCGGGTCGTTTCGGCCGACTCCAACCTGGGCCCAGCCGTCCTGGGTCTGCTTTGGCCGACTTTGGTGCTGCCGGCCTCGATGATGACAGGTCTCTCGCCGGAGGTGTTGCGGGCAATTCTCGCTCATGAATTGGCGCACATCCGCAGGTATGACTATGCGATGAACCTTGTGCAGATGCTCTTGGAGTCGCTCCTGTTTTTCAATCCGGCGATCTGGTGGCTTGGCCGCCAGGCGAGGCTCGAGCGCGAGGCCTGCTGCGACGCCCTGGCTGTCCGGCTTACGGGGCGGCCCTTGGAATATTCGCGAGTTCTGGCGAACTGGGTCGAGCACGCGGCGGAATTCTCGACCGCGCCCGCCGTGGCTTTGGCGTGGTCGGGCAGGGGACTTCCGTCTCCTCTCCTGGAGCGAGTGTCGCGAATCTTGCGGCCCGGAGAAACGCCTCGTTTGCGAGTGTCTTGGTCGGGCCTGATCGTGTTGCTCTTGCTTGCCCCTCTGGTCCTTATGGGTCTGCGGCGCGGCACAACCCAGGCGGTGGCGCTGGCCGCTCAGATCCTCACTCCCGCTGAGCGCGTTGAAAAGCTGAAAGAGGCCCAGGCCAAATATGCCCCTCAGGAAACCGTCGGCCAAGGGAAGGCCACTCTCAAGGGGACGATTCGCGAGCCCGGCGGTAAGCCGCTTTCGGAGCCCGTGCAGGCCTCAGCGATCGGCGAGACGGCCCGAGGAGGCTACGGGCAAAGCCTTAATCGCTTGAAGGAATCATTCTCCATTGATGTTCATGCCGGGCAGGTCTGGCTCAATATCCAGCCCGAAAAATTTGCCCCGGTGATCGTCGGTCCTTTCACGGTAAAACCGGGTCAAACCATCGCGGGGATTGATGTTCAGCTTGAGCCTGGGTTCGCCTCACGGATCCGCGTGGTCGACGAACATAACGTTCCGGTTTCGGGTGTCCAGGTGAACTTCGGTTTGAGCGTCGGGGGGACCAGCGTCTACAGCAACAGCAATCAAGCCACCGACAGCCAGGGCTTCGTGGCTGTCCCCCATGCGGCGCGAGGGACGTATTCCGTGTCGATTAAGGGACCGGGGTTTCAAACGCCTGAGCCTCGCACCTTGACCTTCACGCCCAATGGGATCTCCACACTGGGCATCGAGCACGCGCGGCCCGCGCAAGGTATCATCGTCGCGCCTGATGGAGCACCGGTCGCGGGAGCGACACTTCGGCCCTTCGCCAAGTATCGCCCCAACATGTCCTATGAATATGCACCCAGCGAGCCCATCATGGCGACCTCTGCGAAAGACGGTCGATTCCGGCTCGATATGCTGGACAGCGACGCGTCTTACACCATGCTCGTCGAAAGTCGCCAGCAGGGCCGCCGCCTCGTGAAGGAAGTCCGCGCCGGCCAAGACAACTTGCGTTGGACAATCGGACCCGACCTGGCAATCGTGGGGATGATCAAGGGGAACCTCGAAACCCTTCCCAAGGAGCAAGGGAAGCCCATCGTTCGCATCATCCAGCATGGCAAGGCCACTCCAGGCGGCCTCGATCGTCGGGGTGTCTTGTTCCAGTCCACAGTGCCTGTCGAACCCGTTGATGGTGGCGGCCGATTTCGATTGGCGGGGATCTTGGCAGGGGAGGTCTCTGTTGAGGCGGGGGCCCATGTCGCGCGGGTCGACGTCGAACACCCTGAAACGCCGGTGACCGTCGACCTCTCCGTTCCACCTCTTCAGGTCAAGCGGCGCAAGGTTGTCTTCCGTGTTGTTTCGGCGGATCCAACCATCCTTCCGACGGGTCGAATCGAAGTTCACACCACGGATACCGATCCCAACGCGCTGGCGCGTATTCTGAAAGAGTCTCTCAAGTCGGGCGAGGTGACCTTTGATCTTCCCGTGCCGGGCAAGGCCTATTGCCGCCCGGAGTCAGTAGTCGGCTACTGGTTCAAGGAAGAGATCTTCGACGTCCCCCCCGGCGATTCACCACTGGTGGTTGAAGCCAAGGGAATACCCGCGGGGGCAATCGTCGGCCGGGTCCTCAATGCCGACGGTACACCAAACAGCGGCAGCGTGGGTCTAAGCCTGACAACGGTCGAGAAGCCGTCGAGCCTCGAAAACAGCTCGATTCAGATCAACAACGTCCGCACGGATGGCGAGGGACGATTTTTTCTGGGGCCTTTACCGTTTGGCGGCGCCTATGTGGCGGTCGCCGCTCAAGGCCACAACAAGCAGATGAGTAAATTGGTACGGCTTGATGGCTCGAAGGCGACCGAGGAAGTCGAACTTCGTTTCACCAAACCCGTAGCGGCGGGGGGACGAGTGCTCGACCCCGATGGCCAACCCCTCGCGGGAGCCCCCGTGAACTTGGAGTTGGTGCATCCTCAGGCAGGAACGAGCTGGAATCCACCCGTGGCAACCGATAGCAACGGCCGATTCCGATTCGATGATCTTAGCTCCGAGCTTGGTCCCTATGAAGTCTCGCTCAACTATCGTCAGAACTATCAGCCGGCTCGAGCGACCTTAAATCCCGGTGGTCCTCCCATCGAGATTCGGCTCAAGCGAGGTCATGTGATCACGGGTCGCGTTGTCGATGCCAAGACCGGCTAGCCGATCCCGGGTGTCGAAATGTATGCCCATCGAAGTCAATGGCAGCGCGGTGAGCGCTATGCTTTCGAAGCGGAAGCGAAAACCGATCAGAACGGCCGATTCCGGTTCAGCAGCCTCCCCGTCGATACGCTCCAATTGAACGACCGTGACGGCCTTCGTTGGGAGCTGGACAAGCGGGAAAACATCGTACCTGACCAGAACGCCTCCATCGAAATCCGTGCCACCTTGCCGGACTGGAGCCAACTCAAACCGGTCGCGCAGCCTTAGGGGCTATCCAAGAACAAGTTCCAAGCATTTGGTATACGGATGTCGGTTTTGGTTGACGGCAAGTCATGGAGGGTGGGCCCATTTCACCGCAAGAACTGATCCCCGTCGCGGGGCCCGATTGGGAATGGGAGGGTGCTTCAAGCAGGCCGATTGGGAGTGCGGATTGGACAAGTACGAGATGTGGTCCAGAGTTGGATAGCATCAGTACGTGATACGGTATCGCCATTAGAATTCGCTTAGTTAAGGCCTAGCGATTTAGATCACCCGTTCACGAGAAGAATTATTGGCACAAATATATATAAATTACTTGAAGAATTGAACCAGCACTTGGAATCGTATTATAGCCAGAACAAAAAATACCGTGTATTTAATGGGCAAATTGATGATCAGGAGAGAATTGTGTGCTCCTTGTCTACACATAAACGAAATAGAGAAATACTAAATAGTTTTTATGTAACAATTTACGAAGGAAATTGGTATCTTGTGGCTTGGTCGGGAATCTGCTATCGCTTGCCAGATGGTATTAGTACTGAGGATATTAGCGTTTTGTGTTCAGAGGTCCTGGAAGACGGGCCCACTATTACTGTTGTTTCAGATGCAATAGTCCAGAAATGGAAATTACAGGCTGCGCGATGGTACGAGGTTGAGGGGTAGCTTTCCAGGCTGCAGGTCGCCTATAGATTACTTGTATATACTATATATACCGTAGTAAGGCAATTCTTTCTCGGCGAATGCGAGTCTCGCCCTGTTACTGAGCGTTGCGCAGGAACGTAAAGTTTTCCTGGCCGTACAATGAGGCATGGACGTTGACAAGTTCGACCATCTGGACCTGAAGGAATGGTGACGGATGCGGGCATGGGAACTCTGTCAACTTGGGTGGAAGCGGCGAGTCGTCGCGGACGCTCTCGGCGTCACCGAGGGGGCTGTCAGCCGCTGGGTTGCGAAGGCTCGCGGTGAAGGTCCGGCCGCTCTTCTGTCGCAGACACGACCCGGCTCTGCCGCCAAGCTCGATACAAATCAGTTGCGCCTCATTCCCGACTTTCTGGGGCACGGGGCGGAAGCCTATGGCTTCCGTGGCGAGGTCTGGACGTGCGCCCGCGTCGCCAAGGTCATCAAAGAGGAGTTCGGCGTCTCGTATCACAAGGGGCACGTCTCTCGGCTTCTCAAGGGGTTGCACTGGACGCCGCAGATGCCAATCGCTCGCGCCATCCAACGCGATGAACAGGAGATCGAGCGCTGGCGAGTCGAGGTCTGGCCCCAACTCAAGGCGGAGGCCCGCCGCGAACGCCGTACCCTTGTTTTCGTGGACGAATCGGGTTTCTATCTCCTGCCCGGCAAAGTCAAGACGTACGCACCCGAAGGCCACACGCCGATCCTCCACGAGTGGCAGACGCGTGACCATCTCTCGGTGATGGGCGGTGTCACGTTGACCGGCAAGCTCTACGTCTTGGTGCGCCAGGAATCCCTGAACGGCCTTCACACGATCGAGTTCATCAAGCACCTCATCCGGTGCATCGGCCCTCGTTTACTGGTGATCTGGGATGGACCGCCGATCCATCGGCGTGTTGCGGTCAAGGAGTTCCTCGCCAGTGCCGCCGGGCGTGGCGTTCGAGTTGAACGTCTGCCGCCGTACGCGCCGGACCTGAATCCCATCGAAGAGACGTGGCAGCACCTCAAGCATGTGGAGATGCGCAACTTGGTGAGTCTCGATTTGGAAGAGCTTCACCTGGAACTTCACTTGGCCATCGGCCGATTGAGACAAAAACCTCGCCTGATTCGATCGTGCTTCGTCGGAGCAGGCCTGGAAGCCGAAAACTTTACGTTCCTGCGCAACGCTCAGTAACTCGGTTTTGACGCGCGAAGTCCCTTTGCGGAGAGGGCCAGTTCCCTGGGAATGCAAAGGTTTGAAGGCCCAATCTCGTTTCTATCCGTAGCCGTGAGCTTCCAGAAAATCGTGGATATTTTTCTGCGAAACATGTCATCGAGCTCAATCGATCGCCGGCCGCGCGCTCTGATCTAGGAGGGGCCTGGGTGAGGTTCTGTCGGTGGGTGACCGTGCATGTTAACGTAAGGGTCCGAGTTTGTTGATGTTGTCAGGGCTCGGCTCCGAGACGTTCCTCACGAAGGCGCGTTGCCTCAATGGGATGGTACGCTCGCGACAGAGGGCCTCAGGCGGGTTCCCAGAAATGGCACCAGCGAAGAACATCTATTCACGGCTTGGGGTCAAAACTCTGATCAATGCGCAGGGGACGGTCACTGTCGTGGGAGGTTCGCTGATGCCACCGGAGGTGGTGCAAGCGATGGCCGAGGCGGCCAGCTGGTACGTCTCGATCCCCGAGTTGCAAGAAAAGGTCGGCGTACGGATCGCGGGTCTCCTTGGCGTGCCGGCCGCATTGGTGACCGCCGGCGCGGCCTCGGCGATCGCGGTTGGCACCGCCGCCTGCATGACCTGGGACAACCTTCCGGCAATCGATCGCCTGCCCGATACCAGCGGGCTCAAGAACGAGGTCATTCTCCAGAAGGGGCACAAGAGCCGTTACGAGGCCCAGATGTCTCTGACCGGTGCGAAGGTCGTCTGGGTAGAGACTCGCGAAGAGCTCGATCGAGCAATCAGCCCGCGCACGGCCATGATGTTCTTCCTCAACCGGTTTGATCCGTTAGGCGCCATCAAGCGGGAAGAATGGCTCAAGGTCGCCAAGCAGCGAGGTGTCCTGACATTCCTGGACGCGGCTGCGGATGTTCCGCCAATCTCGCGATTTTCCGAGTACATTCGTGAAGGCTTTGACCTGGTAACCTTCTCCGGCGGCAAGGCCATTCGAGGGCCGCAAGCCTCGGGGTTGTTACTCGGCCGCCCTGACCTGATCGCGGCGGGGCAACGCGCCATCAGCCCCAGCATGGGGATCGGGCGCGCCATGAAGGTCGGCAAGGAGGAAATCGTCGGATTACTCGCCGCCGTCGAGCGCTACCTCAAGCTCGATCATGACGCGGAATGGCGAGAGTGGGACACCCGATCTGCGGAGATTATCACCCGGCTCACTCAGATCCCTGGGATGAACGCGCGACGCGAGGTTGCCGAGATCGCCAATCATGTCCCGCAGGTCGTCGTCGAGTGGAGCCAATGGCATTCCCCGCTCATGGCCGAAGTCGTCGTCCGCAAGCTCTGGGACGGCGATCCCAGGATCGCCATCCTGGCCGAAGGACAACGCGGGCTGCGGATCATGGTCTGGACACTCCGCGACAACGAACACCAAGTCGTCGCCGACCGAATCCAGCAGGTTTTCCGGGAAGCCGGAGGTCGCTAGACCTCAGCGGCTTCTCGTTCCCGGCAATGCGCGGCGTCAGTACGAGTCGGAGGAAAGGACCTCGCCTCCGGCCCGCGTACCGAGGGCAAACCAGACCTGCTGGCTCACCGAGTCCTTGACGAACTTGACGCTGCCGTCACCGACCAGGACGTTGACGCCGCCCGCATGATTGCTGTTGGCGGACGAGAATGCCGCCGCGCCGATCTGGCCGTCCGAGCAATACGCCCAAGGATAGGTCTTCGAGTTGGGCGGGACCACGGTGTTGAACATGGTCTGCGCCTCGGTGCCGTGGAACCAGTAGTTTCCGCGCCCCGTGTTCAGCGTGCCGGAGCGGTTGGTCCAGGCTGTGTTGCACGCCTGGAGGCCGGCTTGAATCGCAGGCAGGTTCGATGAGGCGTCGAGGATCTCGGCCGTGGCGGGGAGTGAACCCAGATTCACGATCCCCGCGGCTTTCGTCCAGTTGGTGGTGTTATCGCCGACTAGGGCCTCGGAGAAAGCCACGGTGTTCGACGTGCCGTCGGTGATACTCGGGATCCCGTACGACCGCCAGAACGTGAACATCCCTGAGCTTCCCGTGGCTGTCTGCTGGACGGCGTCGATCGTCGTCGTGCCGATGCTGTCGTTGTAGCTGTTCAGGTTCGTCACGCCGGCATTGGCGTCGGAGGGGCAGAGGAACTCCTTGACCCTCGTGAGGTAAACGGTCGACTGGATCGGGCCGGCCGTTGTGTTCGCGTTCATCCCCCAATTGAAGTTGATCGCGTTGTAGAGCGGCATCTCGCCCAAGAAGCCGAGGATCTGGGCGTGCACGCTCACTCCGTGCTGAGCGTTATAGACCCCCAGGCTCTGCATGTTCTTGGACGATCCCATCGGGAACGTGTCGTAGGACGAATGATAGTTGTGCAGCGCCAATCCAATCTGCTTCAGGTTGTTGACGCACTGAGCCCGCCGCGCTGCCTCGCGGGCCGCCTGGACCGCGGGCAAGAGCAGGGCGATCAAAACCGCGATAATGGCGATCACCACCAGGAGCTCGATTAGCGTGAAGCCTCTGGGCGTTGTTGCACCAACTCGAAGAAGAGGCGTCTCCCCTCGTTCCGCAGATGGCCGCGAGACACGTAGCGCGGCCGATGAAGACTGATAAATCACAGGGATTCCTTTCAAGAATCTTGGAATTAAGCGCGGGATTGCTTTCGCTCTCGCCACAGGAATGTGCCCACAAGAGGCCTTGGCAAATGGACCCGGATCGTGGCGAGCCAGCGAGTGGATGTCCGGATTATTTGAAATACCAATCGAAATTGTCAAGATGAACTGTCACTTTATTGACCGAAATAGTAGGAAATCGATAGAGTGCAGGCTCGTCATGGGCGTAGGAACGGTCTAAATTGAGGGTTGTGAGCATTATGCGTTTCGCTCTCCGGGATAAAGGCGAAGGGGCGACCCGCCGCGTTTTTGTGCTGACGCTGGTGGCGTTTGGCTTCGCCCTGTGGGAAACCTCGAGCCTGGCGGCAGGTGCGCCGGCGCCTCGGCCGAACATCGTCTACCTTCTGGCAGACGACCTGGGTTGGGGAGACGTCGGTTGGCACGGGTCCGAGATCAAGACACCGAACCTGGACAAGCTCGCGGCTGCCGGTGCGAAGCTCGAGCAGTTCTACGTGCAGCCGGTCTGCTCACCGACCCGTGCGGCGTTGATGACGGGGCGCTACCCGATCCGGCACGGCCTCCAGGTGGGAGTGGTTCGTCCATGGGCCCAGTATGGGTTGCCCCTGGAAGAGCGGACGCTCCCTCAGGCGTTGAAGCAGGCGGGATATGAAACGGCGATCGTTGGCAAGTGGCATCTCGGGCACTTCCAGCGTGAGTACCTGCCGACGCGCCGGGGATTCGACCATCAGTATGGCCATTACAACGGGGCTCTCGACTATTTCACCCATATTCGCGACGGGGGCTTCGACTGGCACCGCGACGATCGCGCCAACCGCGATGAGGGCTACAGCACCCACCTGCTGGCTCGTGAAGCCGTTCGTTTGATCGGCGAGCATGACACCTCGCGCCCGCTTTTCCTCTACGTCCCGTTCAACGCGGTTCATGCGCCGCATCAGGTTCCTGAAACCTACAAGAAATCCTATGAGCACCTTCCGGAACCCCGTCGAACCTATGCCGGTATGCTTACCGCGCTTGATGAGGCAGTCGGGCAGATTGCAGCCGCGATCGACCAAAAAGGACTGCGCAAGGACACGCTCTTCCTCTTTTCAAGCGACAACGGGGGTCCGAATCCTGGCGAGGTGACGAGCAACGGCCCGCTCCGAGGCGCGAAGGCAACTCTCTACGAGGGGGGCGTTCGTGTTCCCGCGTTCGCCTCGTGGGAAGGGCACATCAAGGCCGGCTCTGTTGTCAATGCGCCGCTGCATGCCGTTGACTGGTACCCCACGCTCCTCGGACTCGCGGGAGCGCCCACCGGCCAGACGCTGACGGTCGACGGCAGCGATGCTTGGCCGACGATCACTGAGGGCAAACCTTCCCCGCACGACGTGATTCTCTTGAACGCCACCCCCACCGCTGGGGCGGTTCGCTCCGGTGACTGGAAGCTGATCGTCCGCGCCCCTGGCGCCAAAGCCACTGATGATGTCCACGAAGGTCGAACCACAACCGCCGCTCCGGAAACGTGGGCCGCGGAACTCTTCAACCTTGCCGACGATCCCAACGAACGCCGTGACCTGGCGGCTTCGAAGCCTGAGAAGGTTGCTGAGCTTCGCGCTCTATACGTTTCGTTCGCGAAGCAGGCCTTGCCACCCAAGTCGGCCCCTAAGGCCGCTGATTTCCGGGTTCCCAAGGTTTGGGGTGAAACCGACTGAGCCTGTTTGTGGAATTCGAGGAAACCAATGCCAATCGTGATTGGCTTGCCTTAGATTAGGCTTCGAGGAAGCGGGAGGTTTGAACCGAAGCTGAAGAACAGGAGCGCGGCAAACGATGAGAATCGGCGCAAGGACGTGGAGGCGATTTTTTTCCTGGGCCGATCTCCGTGCTTGCTGGTGCTCCTGTCTTCCTTGGGTGCTCGCGTTCTTCGTCCTGCTCTGGTTTCACCCCGGGGTCACGGCTGGGGTCGAAAACCGCGGGCGGCGACCGAATGTTCTTTTTCTACTTACGGATGATCAACGTCCTGATACGGTGAATGCGTCGGCCACACGCATTGTCAAAACACCTCATCTTGATGGACTCGCCGCGCGTGGGACCCGATTCACCCGCGCGATTTCTCCATACCCGCTCTGTGTTCCCAGCCGGGCCGAGATTTTGACGGGCTGCTCGGCGTTTCGGAACGGGATCTGTCCCCCCTTTGTAAATCAGCCGGCCCCCGGGCTCGTGACCTGGCCTGAGGCCATGCGCAGGGCGGGTTATCACACCTGGTACGTGGGGAAGTGGCATAGTGCCGGGCGGCCCACCACTCGAGGGTATGAGCGGAGCCTGGGGCTGTTCGGTGAAGGGGGAATTGTACTTCCCCCTCAGCGCGACCTGTTCGGCCGTCTGATCACAGGCTATCCCGGCTGGGTCTTTCAGGACGACAACGGCCGGACGTTCCCTGAGAAAGGGGTGGGCCTGACCGCCGACATGAGCGTCACGTTGGCCGACGCCGCGGTCGCCTTGCTGGACAGTCGTCCGGAAGCCCCTTTCTTCCTGCATGTCAACTTTACGGCTCCCCATGACCCTCTCATCATGCCTCCCGGCTACGCGGGAAAGTACCGTGCGGAAGACATACCGCTGCCGCCGAATTTCCTGCCTCGGCACCCCTTCGACCACGGTAGCCTCGGCGGTCGGGATGAGGAGCTTTGGCCCTGGTCTCGAACTTCCGAAATGGTGCGTTCCGACCTGGCCATCTACTACGCCGTGATTTCACATCTCGACGAGCAGATCGGTCGCATTTTCGAGGCCCTCAAACACAATGGCCAGGCCGAAAACACGATCATCGCCTTTGCCAGCGATCACGGGCTCGCGATCGGCAGCCATGGTTTGCGTGGTAAGCAGAATATGTACGAACACACGATTGGAGTTCCTTTGATCCTCGCCGGCCCCGGCATCCCGGCCGGCCGGTCCTCTCAAGCCCAGGTTTATCTACGCGAGCTTTACCCCACGCTTTGCGAACTTGCTGGAGTTGAGATTCCCGCGTCGGTCGAGGGCCATGGTTTCGCCTCTGTTCTACGGGATCCCGAAACACTCTTCAGGGAACATGCGTTTGCCTATTTCACTGACACCCAGCGCATGATCCGGGGCGATCGCTGGAAGCTCATGTATTACCCGAAAATTCACAAATATCAGCTCTTTGACATTTTGGCGGATCCCGCGGAAATGAACGATCTCGCCTCGGATCCCACCCAGACGCCGCTCGTCCAAAAAATGTCGACCCAACTGGAAACGTGGCAAGATCAAGTCGGAGATCCGCTCCGTAAGAAATGAAGGCGGGCCATGCGGAGTAGGGAGCCACAAGAAGTGAAGATCACCGCGCCGATAAGCAAGCCTCGATATCTTCAAGGCCTGCCCTCGGCGTGCGGTCTGCTGAAGGGGCGAGCCCGCGATCAATAAGAATCGGCCGAGATGATCTCCCCCTGAGCGCGGGTGCCAATGGCCCAGACGACCGACTGGTTGGTGCTGTCCTTGAGGAACTTCACCGATCCATCCGCGATGAGGATATTGGCACCACCGGCGTGATGGCTGCCGAGCGTCCACATGCCGGGAACGTTGACTCCGGAGGCCGCCGCCACGCAGTTCGGGTTCTTCTGGTTCGGAGCCTGGAGGAAACCGCCCAAGGTGTAGTTGCTGAGCGCAACCGACCAGTTTTCACCATTGGCCGGCGTTCTGACATGGCGGTTCGCCGAGTTGCCGGCCACCGAAACGCACTGGCTGATCCACGGAGCCAAGAAGGGGCCGATCGCGGGGGCGGATATCGTCGGCGTGTTGCGCGTGACTCCCGCGGGCAATCCACCGGTGAATACGGTGTCACCAGGAATCGTGATGGTATTAATGTTACCGGTACCGATCCTCCATTCTCCGAAAGCCGCGGTATTGCTCGTGCCGTCCGTAATGCTCGCCAGGGTTTTGGGTCGGGACGTGCGTTCGAGAGCAAAGAGGCCGTTCGGAGGCCCCCCCGTCTGGCTGGCGTCCCATTCAAGGGTTGCGCCAATCGAGGCGAAATAGCTGTTTCCGGGAGCTCGATTCGTGGTCATGGGGATGTCGTCGGTCCCGTTCCACGAAGGCGGAGTTTCCGATGGACAGAGAAACGTGTCGAGCCGCGTTAGCGATACCGTCCCGTTCATGTATGCACCAACGACGGAGTTGATGATATCGACGGAGAAATTCGCGGCATTGTAGAGCGATTGCTGCTCCAAATACGGTAATACCCGAACGTGAACACTGAAGCTCCCGTTGATGATATTCGTCGACGCTTCAGGATCCCAGGTCAGCAATGCCCCAGGCGGAAATGTGTCATTGGTACTGACGTAATTGTGCAAGCCGAGGCCGATCTGCTTGAGATTGTTGATACATTTGACCCGCCTCGCCGCCTCGCGTGCGGATTGTACAGCGGGCAACAACAGCGCAATCAAGACGGCGATGATGGCGATGACCACCAAAAGTTCAATCAGCGTGAAACCAAGCGGTCGGCCCTTTCCTGGGTCCACTAAAGCTGGCCGACGAACGTGTTGAAGCGTGCGCATGAGAAACTCCGGCAAGTCTGCGCGCACCTCCGGATCGGCCGGTCAGTGGCGGCAGGGTGAAAAGGACGTACCTCTCGTTGCCGAGTCGGCTGGATAAAAGTCGACGAGAATGGAGCAACGCCGGCGAGCCCGCGTTCTTTCCGCACAATCGAATGATGGGGATGGCGACTTCGTTCTGGGAGATTGCTACGGCCTTGCGAGATCGAGGCCCCTAACGGCCCTATAGGCTTATCAATGTTGACGAGTTGCTCGCTTTGTTATCAGGATCTCATAGGGCTTTGCCACCGCGGTTTTCAAGCCGGTGATCCGTGAGATGGCCCCATTCTTTCGACCAAGAGCACTGCCGTCAATATGAAATTCGATAATCTAGATCGAAATTATCGGGATTAGATTCTGCGGTATGATCGACACCATCGATCGGGCTTCGCCGATGCGGTTCCACTGAGCCGCGGGCCTGCCATGAGGTTTGTGGCGTCCGGGTGTCGCCGGTCGCTCGGTCCCTCTGGAAAGCCCGCGTATCGAATGTCTTTGTATATCAGCTCAGGGGACTCAGTCAGGTTTTCGATGTTGCGATAGGCTGAACCAGTTGCCGGAATTGTCCTTGCCGATGGTCTCAATGCCATAGAACTTCTCTTCGGGGGGCTTCGTGAATTCAACCCCTCTGGCCTTGAGCTCTTCGTACGTGGCGCGACAGTCCGAGGTCTCGAACACGCCGACGCAGAACGCCCCGTCCTTGACCAGCTTTTGCAGCGTCGCGGCTCGATCCGCGTCGCACATCGGACCTTCCTGGACCTTCATCAGGGCGATCTCGAAGTCCGGTTGTGCTTTGGGACTCACGGTGATCCAACGAAAGCCGTTGTCCATGCTTGCATCGGTTCGAACTTCGAAACCGAGTTTGTCGCGATAGAACGCGAGCGACTCGTCGTAGTCGAGAACGAAGACCGTCGTGTGATTGAGGCGTTCGATCATCCGGGTAGGCTCCAGCTTGAGACTGAAGGGGAGTCGACACGCGACGAACTCTACCCGACCTGAGCGAGAAGCGTCTTCTCGAAAATTGCTATCCAGACCATCCGCCAAATCGGAGTGCGAAGCAGGACGGGACGCAGGTCCAGGGAGAAAAGCCTGGTGTGGTGACCCAGCATCGAATTTGGCGGCGAAAGTCCTTGGGGGACGATCCGACGTGCCTCTTGAAAAGAACGCTGAACGTTCCCAGCGAAGAAAAACCAACGTCGAAGCAAATCTCGGTCACCGAACGGTCGGTCACCGTGAGGAGATGCTTGGCCCGCTCGAGACGAAGCCGGGTATGAAACTCCTTGGGAGTCTCGCCAAACGCCGCACGAAAAGAGCGAAGCAAATGCCACGGCGAAAGGCCGGCTTCCAGGGCACAGTCATCTAAGGTGATCGTTTCTGTGTAGCAATCGCGAATCAAGTCCCGCGCGCGGCAAATCCGGCGAAGCGGAAGCACGGGATTGACAACGTGCCGTTCCGAGGTCGACATGTTGGCGTCTTGTACCGCCTGCCTGGGTAAAGGAAAAAGACATACTGCACCGTCTATGCTACTCCGGGAATTGGTCATCGGCTAGCTGAGGATGCATCGGAGTGTTGGGCGGCACCGTGTCGCTGATCGCTGTACGCCAAGAGGAGACCCGCAGGGCTGGAGGTATTAGTCTCGTCCAGGGGCTGTCACCGTTTCCGCTTGGTCTCGTCCTCGTCCCGAGATTACTCCACACCGCTTCTGTTTGAAGAAAAATCCATCAAAGGAATATTTGTGGTGATGAGAGGGATCAGCGCGAAGAGACTTGGGGAGAGAGGAGACCGGTTTCTCGAAGGATGTCTCGAATAGCCGCCTTCTCTTCGGCGGGGAGGTAGGCATACTCCTTGGGAGATGCCGCAGGATCGAGAGCCCGGCTCAACTCGAGGTCCACAAAGCGCTTGAGCGGTCCCGGCAGGCCCGCGAAGGCGGGGGACTCGATCATATATGAGCAGCGGTAGCGCATCAGGCGAGTGCGTAGGTCGAGATCTCGTAACGAGTGGCCGTTGGAGGTGATGCGGCGTTTGGCAAGGAAGTCGGCCTTGAAAGCCTCGGAGCCGGGCACACCTCGTGGAGGGAGAGGAGCTTCGTCGGCGAAGAGCAGGTATCGAACAAGTTCGCGCGCCAATGTTTCCAATTCGGGGTTAGCCGTTTCCACATGGCCGGCATTCTCCTGGAGAAGAACACGCGTGCGATAGGTTGCGTTGACGGCGCGGTTAATGAATCCGACCTGGTGTTCGTGGAGAAGTTGTGGCAGGAGATCGCTGGTTGGCACCGGGTAGCGGTTTAGGTCGAAGAGTTCGCCGGCTTGCATCGGCTTTTCCTTCATGCCCTGCGCGGTCCACTCGATCAGGAGGTTACCCTGGTGCCGCAGAGGATCGGGAGCATTGGTCACCAGCCAACCGCCGAAACGTTGGTCGAGCGGAACACCATGCCCGCTCAGGCCGCGGCGGAAGGCTTTCTCTCCTCCTCCCGTGATGCCTGGGACGACTGACTCGACGATCAGTTGGGGAATCTCCTTCATTTCCGGCGTTGCGTGGCATGTCAAGCATTCGTCGCTTCGCCGGATGCGTGGAGCCTTTCCCCCCGCGGGACGGCCAAAGATGTAGAACATCGGGCCCCGTACGGGGTCGACCGAGATCACTTCGATCCGTCCACCCGGTACAAAGCCCACATACGTGTCATCGTTGAAGTAAAGCGCCCGGGGCCGTCGCGGGGAAATGATCGTCTTTTGAAGACTTGTGGCCGAAGTGACGAGCATCTGCGAGGAAACCGAAATATCAAGCGCTCGCAGCAAACTCTGTAGTAACTTCAGGTCATCAGCGGCATCCAAAGAGGCTCGCTCCGCGTCGAGGTCGGCGTTGAACCGCGCGAAGCGATCATGGGTGGGAAGTGTATTGTAGCCGTGGAGTGGATTGTTGATGCCAAGAGGTTCCGCACCACGAACCGGCGGGCCAAACGTGATTGCGCCAAGCAAGACCGGCACGGTGAGCCAGATTCGTTGGGGAAAAAAATGGACATACAAGGGTTGAATTTGAGTCATCGCCCGCTTGAACATTCCAAGCCTTTCAGAACGAATCGGGAGGTGTGCCAAGGTGATTGGTGATTCTTGCGAGGTTGGCAGGTGAGAGCGATCGTGTTGACGAAGCCGGGCAGCCGATAATGGCTGCCCGGCGATTCCCGCGTAGGAAGTTCAGCGTATGCTAACCCGCGTCAGAGTTACTTCGAGGTCTCGACCTTAGCGCCGGTCGCCTTCCAGCCGAAAATGCCTTTGGCGTAGTGCTTGATGTTGGTGTAGCCCAACTCTTTGGCTGCGCGAGCCGCCGAGCGGTAGGCCGTGCACTGTTCGTTGGCGCAGTAGGCCACGATCAGGGAGGACTTATCGGTGGGGAGCTTCGCGGCGAGCTCCTTTTCCTGCGTCTCGAAGTCGATCGCGGTGGGGATGTGGCCGGACTTGTACGAGTCCGTGCCGTTCGCGTCGAGCAGGGTGACCTTCTTGGACTCGATGGCCTTCACGAGCTCGTCATGCGTGATGTTGGGGTAGGTGGGGTCGGCAGCCCGAACAGCTCCGACTCCGAGGATCAGGGCAACGGTCAGGGCGAGAGCGTGTCGCATGAAATTCTCCTTGGGTTGAGGATCTGCTGCTATACATCAGGGAAACGTGTGAGAAACACTAACGCTGAACTTCCAGGCGGGTAGCTGCAAGAAGCGATCGGCCGTTCTCGGTATGCACGAGGCCCTCGGCAAGCACCCGCAAAGGGGCGGGAGCAGGGGTACGGCCGCAGCCTTGTTTGCGGTTGAAATCGCGGCTGATCGCGTTATCACTCAGAAAGAATGTTTGCTCATGTCCCTGCTCGCGCACGCGGACCGCCGGTTGGCATTCCTCGGTTTGATGAAGAATGCAATGGGCACAAACGACTTCTCCATGGAGCGAGACGAGCGTCGCCTTGCCTGAGTTTAATCCCGGAGTACCGGGCGCCGGTTGAGGGGTGTTCCCTTGGCCGAGATTCCGCCTCGGCCATTGCGACGCGACGGTGATCGAGATCAGAAGAGCCGCGGCGATTCCGACGATCATGTATCCGCGCTTGAGACGCCCTGGCGGTTTGATCGGACTCGGCGATCTTTGGGCTGCTTCGTGGACCGGCGCGTTGGCATCGGTGTCAAGCCGCGTTTGCAGGGTCCGCCAAAACGACTCTGCGGTTCGATGCGGTGAATGTTCCTGGGCGAGGAGATCGGAGAACATCAGGTGTTCGCGCACCTCGTGCAACCGGCTCGGATCGCGCTCGAGCTCCTGGCGCATTTCCTCGGCTTCAGCCTCGGAAAGGACGCCATCGAGAAGCTGCCCCAGGAGCTCGTGGTAACGCGCCTCGGTCATTGCCAGAGTTCTCCCATCTTGCGCTCGACACAGCCCTTCACGAGCGTCCGTAGGCGTAAGAGCCTCTGGCGCAAGGCGTCGGCGCGCGTCTGCATTTGCGCGGCCATCGTTTCGGCAAGTTCTCCCTCGGTGTATCGTCGCAAAAGCAACTCTCTGCCTTCTTCCGGCAACTCTTGTAAACAGGAACGCAAAGCTTCAAGCCATTCCATCATGGGGGTTGCCTGCTCCGGCTCGGCTCGATCGATCAGGAGATCGGCCAACCCTCCTGCCAGCAAGCGTGATCGCCGCCCCGCCTTGCGGCGTTCGTTAGCGGCAAGGTGCCGCGCAATCCCCCGAAGCCAACATCCGCTGTCGCGCTCGCGATCCCAGTCATCGAGCTTGCGGTAGGCGACGAGGAAGGTTTCCTGAGCCAGGTCATCCACCGACGCCTCGCGCACCCCTAGCGCACGGATGAACGCGCGCAGCCCCGCCTGATGGTCACGCACGAGCCTCTCAAGCGTGGCAACACGAACGTCGGCCAACGCAGGGTTTTCCCTCTGCAAGGTAAGGCCGAGCCCAGTCAAGGTTTCCGGCGTGAAGTCGCGGCTCGGTTGCAACTCGGTCCTCTCGTGACATCACCATCCGAGGGCAAGCCCGGCATCGCTCATTTATCATGCTATTGTCGCGAGGACGCCGAATGTGACAAAACCGCCCGCGAAAATTTGCAAGCCGATATATCGAGCATCTCAATGGCAAGGGTTCCACGAGCGAACGATCTCGAGCCGAACCCCCTTCGAGCCGCCTGGGTAAGTGTAGGCTGGTGTTGAGGATGGCCGGACCTAGTGGCTCCTCTCTTCGTGGTTCGTACCCGGATTCCATGAGACCCGCTTTGCGCTCGAATGATCACCTCCCCAAGGGAAAGGCGCAATCGCGTTCGCCTTGGCCAGGGTGTCGTGCGAAGCTCCGACGATGAAGACGGGGACTCGGTTAGTGTGATCGGCCGGCCCGTCTGAAGCGCTTGAGACGGGCCTTCCAGCAGGTTGATCACCTCGACGTTGTTCTGGAACATCACGGTTGAGTCCGTCATCCCGCCGTCATCCAGGCTGCGAGGACTGGTCTGTCGCGTCCTTTGAAAAGGAAGCCATATCCTCGCTCGTCCCTTGAGACCTAGCGCTACCCATCCCCGGTATCGAGGCGACCTGCCGATTGGGGGCTCGATCGCATGCCATTCAGGAAAGAGCCGCAGTGTCTCCGCACTCGCGGCCGCCGCTTTTGGCATCCACTCCGCATGGTTGCCAAATGAACTGGCCGAGGAACTGATCCCCCAGGGAGACGCAACAGGATGCCCTGGCTTTTCCCCCTGCCCGAATACAGAGGAAGTATCAACCAGAAAGAACAAGCCCATGCCTGGAGAGGCTAGGTCCAGACAACGGCTGGCTCGCAAAGTATTCGTTCGTAGGTGAAAAAGAATCATAATGCGAAGATGTGAAATTGCGTTGGAAAGTCGAGACTTCGTTCACAATTTGGCTTATTATGTCCGTCACCTTCGTTGATGCACAACGACCTCCTGTTCCTCGGTCTTGGCTTGAGTTTTGAGAACAGGCCGCAACGAATGGTTTCCACATTAAGCGGCATCCGGAGGCCGTTGCTTTGTCGAATGGCCCGGGCTAAGCTTGGCGCGGCATGGACGACACCCCTGGCGTTGTTACAACTTGCCGAACTATGACGGAAGCCGCTCCCTCACGCGGAAAGACTTCTACCATGCGGTTGCGCATCAAGACGTTGATGGTCGTCGTCGCTATCGCGGCCATGGCCTTGGGGCTGGTTGTCCATGTGCGAACCTTGATGCGAAACGAGGACGACTTTGCGTTGACGGTCTTCATGATCGAGGGGATGGTCGGGGCGCTCTGTCTTGCGAGCGCTGTCGCGGTGAGCGTTATCGTCTGGTCGGTGTGCGAAGACCATCCTTATGTCATCCGGCTACGACGCAACGCAAGACGGGCATCCATGGGGCGAGGAAAACACCAAGATATGCACTTAGAGTAGGATATATCGCGAGTGGACTGAGAATCCGAAAATATTGAGAGAAAGATAAAATTAATATGATTTATGGATCGGAAAATCGAGAAAATAACAAGAGTCATTTAGCAAGACATCGTGGAATCCAAGGCTCTCGGTCCGGGTGTGACCGCCGATACGGCTTGAATCGGAGTCGATGGCAAATGTTCTGGGCCGCGATGTTTGCGATGGCGGTTGCCGCAAACGGGGCGCAAGCCGGTGCGCCGTGGGGAAAATACGCCAAGAAGACCGACGATTGGTACCGTGGGCCCGAGGGACAGCGAATCGCGGCGAACGTTCTCTCGTTTCAAACCGCGAAAGGGGATTGGCCCAAGAACACCGACACCTCGGCTAAGCCCTATGAAGGGGATCCTGCCAAGATCAAAGGAACATTCGACAACAGCGCAACGGTCGGCGAGCTCCGTTTTCTGGCCAGGTTCTTTCGTGCCACCGCTAAGGTGAAGGCTCGCGATGCCTTCATCAAAGGGATCGACCACATTCTCGCGGCCCAGTATCCCACCGGGGGGTGGCCGCAGACGTCACCACCGGGCAAGAGCTATCCACGGTACATCACGTTCAATGACAACACGATGATCAATCTTATGGAACTGCTACGCGACGTGGCCGGCCGCGAAGAGTTCCAGTTCGTGGATGAAGAGCGGCGCTTGGCCGCGCGGAAAGCATTCGAGGCGGGGGTGCGTTGTATTCTCAAGTGCCAGGTCAGAGTCAATAGTGCGCTGACCGTTTGGTGCGCCCAACACGACGAAGTTACGCTCGAGCCCAGACCGGCCCGAGCTTATGAACTCATTTCATTGAGCGGGTCAGAAAGTGCCGAGATCCTCATCTTACTCATGAGCCTCGATCAGCCTGGCCCAGAAGTGATCAAGGCCGTCAAGGATGGTGTCCGATGGTTCGAGAAGGTCAAACTCACCGGCCTCCGCCAGCAAATTGTCGATGGCAATAAGGTGATCGTTCGCGACCTGGATGCACCTCCGCTCTGGGCCCGGTTCTATGAAATCGGCACCGATCGTCCCTTCTTTTGTGGTCGTGACGGGGTGAAGAAATACCAGATCGACGAGATCGAGCCCGAGCGTCGCAATGGTTACGGCTGGTACGGCGACTGGGGGACGGAAGTCGCGCATCGATTCGCGAAATGGTCCGCAACCCAGGGAACGATAACCCCGGCAAAACCCTGACCCGTCAGAACTCACCAAATCTTCCGGACCTGGGCGGAGAGCGCAGGCGAGCTTCTCAGGATACGACTACGCTCCCTCATAGGCGGTCGCAGCCACCTCCTACGAGACCTTGAGGCTCAAGGCCGTCGACGTGCTTGTGAGGTCATCGGTATCGCCATCGTAGATGGCGATGATCGAATGGGTGCCCACAGCCAGGGCCGATGTCGTGAACGTGGCGATGGTCACTCCGTTGACCGTGCTTAAGGTCCCCGTGCCTAGAATGGTCGCCCCGTCCATAAAAGTGACCACTCCCGTGGGTGTTCCCTTGCCCGGGGAAGCGACCGCCACAGCGGCCTTGAAGGTGACTGCCTGGCCATGGGTGGCCGTGGTCGGCGTGGCTGTTAGCGAGATATTTGTGGAGTCCTTCGCCACCGAGTAGCTCAGGGCTGTGGAGGTGCTCGTGGCGTCGTCAACATCCCCTACGTAGACGGCGGTGATCGAGTGCGTACCGGCGGCCAGCGTTGTCGTGGTGAAAGTGGCGGTGGTGATCCCTCCGCTGGTGGTCAAGGTTCCGGTTCCGAGCGTGGTCGATCCGTCTTTGAAGGTCACCGTTCCGGTGGGTATGCCGGCTCCAGGGTTTGCGACGGCCACGGTGGCCTTGAACGCTACGGCTTGGCCGTAGACGGAGCTAGAAGGGGCGACGGTGAGTGAGGTTTTCGTGGAGTCCTTCGCCACGGCGTAGCTGAGGGCTGCGGACGTGCTCGTGACGTCGTTGCTGTCTCCCGCGTAAACGGCGGTGATCGAATGAGTGCCGACGGCCAGCATGGTGGTGGTGAAAGTGGCCAGGGGTACTCCGCCATTGAAGTTAAGCGCGGCGGATCCCAAGACGGTCGATCCATCTTTAAACGTCACAGTTCCCGTCGGCGCACCGACTCCAGGTGAGGCGACAGTCACGGTGGCCTTGAAAGTGATCGCCTGGCCGTAGACGGAGCTAGAAGGTGTGGCGATGAGTGAGGTCTTTGTGGAGTCCTTCGCCACGATGTAGCTCAGGGTTGCCGAGGTGCTCTCGGTGTCGTCGCTGTCTCCCGCGTAGGTGGTGGTCAGGGAGTGGGTGCCGACGGCCAACTCGGTGGTGAGAGTTGCGAAGGTCACCCCTCCGCTGGTGCTCAAGGTCCCAAGGCCGAGCGTAGTTGATCCGTCCTTGAAGGTGACGGTCCCCGTGGGTGTGCCCGCTCCTGGGGAAACCACGGCTACGACGGCCTTGAAGGTGACCGCCTGACCGTAAACGGCCGTGGTTGGCGTAGCCGTGAGAGTCGTGCTGGTGGAGTCCTTCGCCACGGCGTAGCTCAGAGTCGCGGAGGTGCTCGCGACGTCGTCGGTATCACCCGCGTAGATGGCGGTGATCGAGTGGCTGCCCATGGCCAGGGCCGATGTCGAGAAGGTCGCGGTGGTAATTCCTCCGCTGGTGCTCAAAGTCCCTGCGCCTAGAACGGTTGTGCCGTCCATAAATGTGATAACCCCTGTAGATGTTCCTTTGCCAGGGGAAGCGACGGCCAGGGTGGCTTTGAAGGTGACCTTCTGGCCATACACCGGTGCGGTTGGTGTGGCGGTGAGGGTGATGCCGGTGGAGTCCTTCGCCACCGAGTAGCTCAGGGTTGTCGAGGAACTCGTGACATCGTTGGTGTCGCCAGCATAGACGGCGGTGATCGCATGGGTACCGACGGCCAGCGTTGTGGTGGTGAAGGTGGCGGTGGTGACCCCTGCACTGGTGCTCAGCGTCCCGGTTCCAAGTGTGTTCGATCCGTCCTTGAAGGTGACGGTCCCGGCAGGCGAACCGGCTCCAGGAGAAGCGACGGCCACGGTGGCCTTGAAGATGACGGCCTGGCCATAGACGGAGCTGGAAGGTGTGGCGGCCAGCGAAGTTTTCGTGGAGTCTTTCGCGACGGCGTAGTTGAGGGCCGCGGAGGAGCTGGTGAGGTCGTTGCCATCTCCCACGTAAACGGCGGTGATTGAGCGCGTGCCCACGGCCAGCGTCGTCGTGGTGAAGGTGGCCAGGGACACTCCATTGTTGAAGCTGAGCGCTGCGGATCCCAAGACCGTTGATCCGTCCTTGAAAGTCACGGTCCCCATGGGCGTGTTCACGCCTGGGCTTGCCACGATTACGGTGGCCTTGAAGGTAACAGCCTGTCCGTAGGCGGAGCCGGAAGGCGCAACGGTCAACGAGGTTTTCGTGAAATCTTTCGCCACGGCGTAGCTGAGAGTTGTGGATGAGCTCGTGACGTCGTTAGTGTCCCCCGCGTAGACGGCGGTGATTGAATGCGTACCTACGGCCAGCGTCGTGGTGGTGAAGGTGGCCAAGGACACTCCACCGTTGAAGCCGAGTATCGCGGATCCCAGGATGGTCGATCCGTCTTTGAAGGTCACCGTCCCCGTGGGTGTGCCGGCTCCAGGAGAAGCGACGGCGACGGTGGCCTTGAAGGTGACGGCCTGGCCGTAGACGGAGCTGGAAGGGGCGACGGTGAGTGAAGTTTTTGTGGAGTCCTTCGCTACGAGGTAGCCGAGGGCTGCGGAGGTGCTCCCCGTGTCGTTGCTATCCCCCGCGTAGGTGGTGGTCAGGGAGTGGGTGCCGACGGCCAGCTCGGTGGTGAGTGTCGCGAAAGCCACTCCTCCGTTAGTGCTGAGAGTCCCCGTGCCCAGAATGGTCGTTCCATCCTTAAATGTGACGACTCCCGTGGGTGTTCCCTTGCCCGGGGAAGCGACGGCGACGGTGGCTTTGAGAGTCACGGACTGACCGTAGACGGCCGCAGTCGGCGTGGTGGTGAGAGTGGTGTTGGTGGCGTCCTTCGCCACAGCGTAATTTATGGATGTGGACGTATTTGTGACGTCATTGATGTCGCCTGCGTAGATGGCGATGATCGAGTGCGTGCCGACGGCCAGCGTCGTGGTGAACGTCGCGGAAGTCACTCCTGCGCTGGTGCTCAGCGTCCCGGTTCCAAGTGTGTTCGATCCGTCCTTGAAGGTGACGGTTCCCGTAGGTGAACCGGCTCCAGGAGAAGCGACGACCACGGTGGCCTTGAAGGTGACGGTTTGTCCGTAGACGGAGCTGGAAGGTGTGGCGGCCAGTGAAGTTTTCGTGGAGTCTTTCGCGACGGCGTAGCTGAGGGCCGCAGAGGAACTCGTAACGTCGTCAACATCGCCTGCGTAGACAGCCGTGATCGAGTGGGCGCCCACGGCCAGCGTTGTCGTGGTGAAGCTGGCGGTAGTGATCCCTGCGTTGGTGGTCAGGGTTCCGGTTCCGAGCGTGGTTGATCCGTCCTTGAAGGTCACGGTTCCTGTCGGTGCGCCGGCTCCAGGTGAGGTGACGACCACGGTGGCTTTGAAAGTAACGGGCTGGCCGTACGCGGAACTAGAAGGGGCGACGGTGAGGGAGGTTTTCGTGGGGTCCTTCGCGACGGCGTAGCCGAGGGTTGTGGAGGTGCTCCCGGTGTCGTTGCTGTCGCCGTCGTAAACCGCGGTGATGGAGCGCATGCCCACGGCCAGTGTGTTGGAGGTGAAGCTGGCGGTAGTGATCCCCGCGCTGGTGGTCAGGGTTCCGGTTCCGAGCGTGGTTGATCCGTCCTTGAAGGTGACGGTTCCCGTGGGGGTTCCCTTGCCGGGGCTTACCACGATTACGGTGGCCTTGAAGGTGACGGCCTGGCCGTAGACGGAGCTAGTAGGGGCGACGGTCAACGAGGTTTTTGTGGAGTCCTTCGCCACGGCATAACTGAGGGTTGTGGAGGTGCTCGCCATGTCGTTGGTGTCGCCCGCGTACACGATGGTGATCGGGTGCGTGCCCACAGCCAGTGTGGTGGTGGTGAAGGTGGCGGTGGTGACCCCTGCGTTGGTGCTGAGAGTTCCCGTGCCTAGGATGGTTGTTCCATCCATAAAGGTCACGGCACCTGTAGGCGTTCCTTTGGCCGGGTTTGCCACGGCTACGGTGGCTTTGAAGGTCACCGACTGGCCGAAGGCCGTCGAGGTGGGAGATGCCGCGACCACCGATGTGGTGGCGTTCTGGACCGTGAAGCCCTGCGCCGTGGAGGAACTGCCGGCATAATAAACGTCGCCGTCATAAGACGCAGTAATCTGATGCGAGCCCACGCCCAGTGTCGAGATGCGCAGACTGGCGGTTGTCGTCCCGTTGTACGTTGCGACGGCAGCCGTGCCCAGAATGGTGTTGCCGTCGTGGAACGTCACCATGCCTGATGGCGTGCCTGGGCTCACCACGTTTACGGTGGCCGTCAGCACCTCGGAGTCTCCAAAGACACCGGGCGAGGTGGGCACCGAGAGTGTTGTACCGGTTGTCTCAAGGTTGGGGTGCGCTGGATCAGCGGCGTTGAGGCCCAAGGCCTGTGCCTGCGACAAGGTGTCGATCCAACCGAGCGTGAACTCGCTAGCCGGCGCCTCCTTCATCAGAACGTTGATCGCCTCTGGGTTGGCGAGATATTTCTCATAGTCGGAGGCAACCTGGAGATAGGTATCCAAGACCGACAGAGAATCGCCGCCACTGGGTTGAGGAGTGGCTTTCCAATCGTCGAACGCATGGACCAAGATCGGGTCGCCCCCAATGAAGCTGAGCTGCCGCAAGTCGTCGTCGACTCCGATCCGAACGATCTTGGCCGCATCGCCCGCCATATTGACATGATTGGAACTGTTGCCGGCGATCTCCACTTGGAAGTCGTTGGCGCCCCAGCTCTTGGTATTGTTGACCCATGCCATCGTATCGAATGGGGCGGCGCCTGGGCTTACTGTGGCCTGGCCGCCGATCAAGGCGATCACGGAGTTGACGCCGCTGCAAACACCGTTGGAAAGTGAGGCGACGGCATTTCGAAGCTTGGCATCCGTATGCTTGGTATATGTCAGGTCCGCGGGGTCCGTGAGCTGGTTGGTCGCCGTGTCGAGCCGGAAGTACTGATACTCCCAGGGCTCGCCTCCCCCGAATAAGTCGCCAAATAATCCAAATGTGATGTCATTGAGGAGCGTATAAATCTCCGAGCCGGCCACTTCCCCCAGGAAGGAGCCGATCAAGGCTCCCACGCCTGGCAGAACGAGGTCCAGGATTGCATCAGTGGCGATCGTCGCGAGCGCGTCCGTCCCCAAGGTCGTGGCGATCGTGGTGCTCAGGGTCGACGCCAGGCCGAGTCCCTCCGCGGCTCCCAGGTCCGAGCCCACGTTGGCGCCGAGAGAGGCCAGGAGCTGCTGCCCCACGGTTGAGGGGTCGGTTAGCTTGCCGCCGAGGTCTTGCCCCAGGATGCTTCCCGCCGCCGTGCCGAGGCTCGTGGCGATCGAGGCCACGTTGAACCCGTTGAGCAGGACGCTGTAGTCATGCGAGGATTGCGCGAGCACCAGGTTCGACTCAAGCTGTTGGGTGATCGAGGCGCCTGTCTTTGTGAAGACCTGGCCGGCGAATCCGTGCAGCCCGAGCAACTGCGCCTCGGCGGCGATGGCCATTGTCCCCAGTGAGGACTCCGTCTGCGTCAAGAGAGCACGCGAGGTTGAGTCAGCGAGGTTTCCCAGGGCGTCTCCGAGTACGCTGTCCAGGCCGTTGAACGTGCCCGAGGTGGGATCGAGCAGCGGAGACGACAAATCTTTAACCGCTCCGAATGTGGCGCTGAAAACGCCAGCGCCCAGCGCCTTCGTGGCGATCTGGACGGCCGGATTCGAGCTATCGATCAGCAGTGAGGCAAAACGGGAACCAAGGTCGGTGGCCAACTCCTGAGTGTTGAAAACATGCCCGTCCGCCTGATAGCCGATGGTGGGGCCCCCGGCAATGTCCCCTTGCGTGTCGAGCGCGAATGTCTGGGTCAGGATCGAGTTGGACGAGGGATCAAGGTACTGGTCGATGGATAGAGAGGATGTAGCGTCGTCGACCGTCGCGTCGGTCATGATCTGTCCGCTTGCAGCATACATCTTCTCCTGAGCCCCGCCGGTCGAATCCGTCTCGACGTCGCGGGAGTCATCTGAGAAGACCGTCGTCAGCGTAAAGCTGCCGTCGGCATTTTTCTGGCCTTCCTCGGATGTGACGCTTGGTGAGGTGTCGGTGGCCGTCGGGGCAATGTTGTGTTGCTGGAGGATCGTGCCGATTGCCTGATCATTGAGGAGCAGGCTCCCGGACCCAGGGACGAGCAGGGCTCCGCCTGGGATTGTCGGCTCGGTGAGTCCCATGCACTGGATTTCGGTGCTGGCCACCGAATTGCTATTCTGGCCCAGGCCGATCATCGGGTAATAGAGATTCAGAGCATTGATCTGGTTCATGCCTGCCAATGCACCATCCCAGTGGTTCATGACATCGGCTTCGGTGCCTGAAAAGATCGTTGTCTGGGGCTCATCCTCGGAATAGTAGCTGGACCACGAGCCTGGAGGGGGGAGCTTTCCGTTGCTATCCGGAACGGTCGCGAGCTCGACATTGCTCCAAACCTTCAGTCGCGTGGTCCAGGGAAGAACGCCGATCGCTGTCGGCTGGTTATCGGATCCCGTGGCAAGGCCGTCGAGCTCCTTGATCACGTTGCCCTGTGGATCGATCACGACGAGGAGGTCATGTCCACCGATGCCACCAACGATTTGAAGTTGCGCTTCGACGATCCGGTAGGTGCCGTCCGCCATGAGTACGCGCTCTTCAAGTCCCTGAACCGTCGGGCGGATTCCCGACCCTCGACGATTTCCGCCGGGCCGTCTGCCGCCCGGCCGCGCGGTCCAAGAACGCGAGGCGTAGGCGATGTTGGCAGTGAACCCCACCAATAACGCGAGCAGAGTGTTGTTGCGCATGGTTGCATGTCCAATTGTTGAGGTTCACTGGGTGAAAACCGACGGCCGTTTCCCGGTCAGCGAGCGTTAGCGAAGTCGTCGCCTTCGTTTTTCGTCGAAGATCCGTGATTGCTCAGTCGCTGGCGGAAACGTGGCAGGCGTTGGCAAGGCAGAGCGCGTCCGGCCGGGTCAGATCTGCTGGACCCAGAAGGGGAGAACGCTTAAAATGCGCGACGCGTCAGGCACTCCTGACTTCCGGTGCCTTTCGTCATCACGCCTAAAGGCAACTCTCAAACGCGTCATGCCCAAAATTCTAGGTGGGGCCTTTTTCAACCTCAACGCAAGCAACGACCAATTTCACACCTAAGTTGGACCCAAGTTACACCCAAGTTCTTCAGGTGGGCCCGACCATGTCCTTGCCGGCGCGTGGCGCAGAGATTCGGAGGTTGAGAAACGCGCGGGGCTGGAGCCAGACCGACCTGGCGTCGAAGGCGGGCCTATCGGCGAACACCGTGCAAAACGCTGAGGCGGGCAAGGCCGTTGCTCCAGGGACGATCCAGCGCCTCGCGGAGGTGTTTGCCGTGCCGAGCAGCGACCTGATCGTGCAGCGCCGGGGTGGGGGGCTCGAGCTGGAGGACGCGCATCGCTCAATCCTTGAAATGATTCACGATCGCGTCTCCGTAAACCTCGTCGCCTCTGGATCGTCACGGTGGCGCGAAGTGATCGCAACGGTGCGGGCCGCGTTAGACCCGAGGGCCTTGGCGGTCGTCGACATGAGTGATCCGAACATCGTCGGCCGCGCCGATCTTGTCTCGTTAATCGAGACGCAGCTCATCGGCGCCCAGCCGACGACCACGATCCGCGCTGGCGCCCAGCCAGCCGACGACCTGGTGAGACTGAAACGCTGTATCATGGCGCGCAGCGTGGTCGTCGTCCTCATTGTCACGCATTTCGACCACATCGGCCTCAAGCCAGAGGCCTTTCGCGAGGAGCTTCCCGGTTTGCTCGGCGCGCTTCGCAATCTGACGAGCGACGAGAAGCGGCTGACACTTCTGGTGCAGAGCCACCGCCCTTATACCGACCTCATCCGGTACCCGGACGACGACATCGTGTCCTCGCTTGACCTGCACCAGGTGCGCCTGAACGACGGTTAGCTTTTTAGCATGCACTGGCGCAGGCCCTGGCTGGGCGTGCTTCCGGCTTCGTGTTACAGCCGGCGCAAGAGCCATCGGCGCATGAGGGGTACGCGGAGCCGCCAGAAGCCATTGCGCTCGATCACGAGTAGCCGGCGGCGAAGCGAGTGTGCAATAGCCTCGTCTTGGGGGGGCGGTTGGGTCTTGCTGCGGCAAAATCCCTTGAGATAGTCCCACTCCCCAGGAAGCCGGCACTCGTTCTCCATCAAAACCATGAGCACATTGTTTCCCCGATCCGCCGCGACTTCGAAAGCCCGCGTCAACAGCTCCCGGTCGACGACGCGCCGATCCTCGTCGTGGACCAGCTTCACGGCGGTCTCGGCAAGAAGCTGCACTAGATGTGGCCAGCCCCCCGCCTCGTTGTGAATCCGCTCGATGCCTTGATCACCCCAGAACTCGGGAAGGAACGTCGGCCGCTGCCGCGATGGGCTCTTGTCAAACCAGAGCGTCGAATGCCGAAGCGGGTCGGTGAGCAAGAGTCGAGTTTCGGATATGTCGAACAGCGGCACATTGACCGTTTGCGAGCTAACGAGGTAGGAGGCCCAATGCGCGTGTGGCAGCTCGGTTACCTCCCGGCTCCCGGCAAACAGCCATGTGAGGTTCCGGTGTGACTGGATCGACTCGCGGAAAACGGCCAGGAGATCCGCGGGGAAAGTCGATTCGCCGATCTTCTTATCGATCGCCTCATACTCGTCGATCGCGATCAGCAGTCGCATGCCTTTACGCCGATACTCGTCATTGACCCGGCGAAAGCTACCAGCGAGAGCCGCAAGGGGGTTATCAATGGTCGGGGCACCCGGCTCGGGGGAGGCGAAGTCGGTCATCGCGGCGAGTAGGGTGGTGCAGAATGAGGGGAACGAGCTGAACGCGGAGGCATCGAGCATGGAGATCCACACGCACCGCACTGAGCTGGGGGGAAGGAACCCCGTGAGATTGCGGATCAGCGTCGTCTTGCCCGTGCGTCGTCGGCCATAGAGGACGATGCCAGGGCAGCCGGCGCCAAGCATGATCTGTCCCTCCAATTCGCCGACCACGCGGTCACGGAGAACGAATGCCTCGGTGTCGCGGTCAACCGGGTCCCCCGCGCGAAAGACCTGCGGAATGGGTTGCTCGGCCGTTGGGCGGAGGAGGCCCGCGGCTTGATGGCTCGCCACCTGTGCCCACGCCGTGGCGGCCGCGAGAAACTCACTTACAAGCGGCTCGTCAAACCCGGTCACTTGATGTCGGAAGTTCTCGATCTCCTTGACCAAAAGCTGTGCTGTGAGGTCGCGGAGGATCGCGCGTTCCGTCTGCTTCAGCCGGTACTGGATCAGCGCAATGGCGCCGACCATCTCGCGAAGTCGATGCGTCTGCGCGAGATAACCGCGCCGCCCCTCCGGGAGAGTGGAAACGATCTCCGCGAGTCGCGCGAGGTCATCGGTATATGCCGCCTCCCGGGCGATTAACACCGTGCGGGCGCGAAGCACGGCCCATCGCTGTGGCCCCGACTCCAGCTCTTCCATGGCTCGCCGGCCCGCCTCCGGGTCGCGCTCTCCGGCCAGCACCAGGACACGGTCGAGCAGATAGAGCGGCAGCCGCTGGTGCTCGTCACGGAAGGCTGAGTGGCGTCTCAACCACTGCGCAACGCTGCCTCGCGACCGCTCGAGCGTCCGAAACACGACCAGGTCCCATGCCATTGCGAGTGGGAGGGTGAGTATCGGCCGCCATAACGTGAGCGTCACTCCGGCGAGCGAGAAGAGCGCACACAGAAGCAATGCCCGGGGGGCATCGGCGTGCCTGAGGTGAGAGAAGGTGATGCCGTAACAGGCCGCGGTCCCCAACGTCGACGCCACCGCGGCAGCCCAGGGCCCCGCGATCCTCTTAGAGATGGCGTAAGTGGGGGTCAGGACCGCGCAAAACAGCAGGCCGTTGCCGCCACCTCCCGCAAGTCCCCGCGCCAGGTGCGCTAGGTGACCGCCCGAGCCCTTCGGGAGATGAGAAAACGCCATCGCGAAGGCCACGCCAAGCATGCCGCACACGAGCCAGCAGCTCACCAGGTCCCTCACGAGGTTTCGTGATCGCGATGCGATTGTAAGGCTCAGGACGACAGACGCTACGACTGAACAGACCAGGCCCAATGCGGCGTCTTGCGGCATCTGTCTCGGCATCGCATAGACCAGCACGAAGCCCAGCGCCAGCGTCGCCGCGCTGATCATCGCGCCGGCGACGATCGCCCAGGCCCGCCGCGAGGCACGGTACACCTCGCTCCGACTGGCAATTCCCGTTGCCACACTTAGCCCGACCCCCGTGGCGAAGCTGGCCATTTCCCTCCTTTGGAGCCCGACGAGTAGCCCCTGCGCGACCCCGAGCGCGACGCCACCGACCAGGCCGGTCACAACGCCGCCCCCCACGCTCATTGCCATGCTGACGGAGAACCAGCAGGTCAGGCTGATCCCCACGCCGAATGCGACCCCATCGCACCACGACGGGTCTCCCACCTCAGCGAACCAGAGCACCAACCCACAGACGACCGCGGTCACCAGAGGGTTGACCACGAGACCCACCGCCATCAGCCTACGGACGCCCGGATCGGACAATTGCTTTGAGGGGAGCTCAACCAGGCTGAAGTCGGGACGGAGCCCGCTGTCGATGTCGTGGACAAACCGTACCCACGCCGAGGGTTTGAAAAACAGCCAGCCAACGAGCTTGCCCCAGGGCGGCGGGTGCTTCGCGGTGTTCACGGTCGACGTACCATCTCTCTGGGCCCGGTTCGCGGGCCGACTGTTGTGCGGGGCGCGATGACGCTGGGTATTCCTCGTCCAGGCTTCAGAAATGTGCGGCGGCCATCCCCCATTACGACATCATGCTCTCAAGCGGCTCACGATGGTCCGAGGCCGAGTCGGTGTAATGCACTTCGACCAACGACCTTGCTGTAACTCTCGGAATTCTTTCCGCGATACGCCGAGCGACTTCGCCCCTTGCCCTTCCAAGCTCTCTGGTACTGGCCCAATCCCGTAAAGAACGCCCTTATCGGCAGACGGCGCCGCGACGCTCTGCGGGCCCCGGCATTCCGCTCAGCGAGTGGCATGAATGCCAAGTAACTCGCAAGAAAGCGTGCCAGATACCGGTGAACTTAACAACGCACTGCCCGTTTTGGTCGAGTCGCAGCCGGATGCGAACCGATAGTCCCACCTGTCCGCACGAAATACGAGCAATACGATCAAAATGATCGGGAATCCTATTGACTGCCATATTGTCGATCGAAATAATGAGCTTTCAAATTACGGATTCGCTCGCCCAAGGCCTAGAGGGGGGCTCCTCTTGGAGGTGCGGGTTGAAGCTCAGTGATTTTTTTATGATCACTGTCAAGATTTGCTGATTTTTTCGAATTTGAGAGAAATCCCGCCTGATTCCCAGTGGCCGACCCGAAACCGGGAGGCCCGTTGTTTCGCAAACATGAAGCGGTTGACCGGCATTCACCGGAGGCCCTCAAGCAGAAGAAACGATCATTCCATGCCCACACGGCATACGACGGTTCATTCCCGTAGCCATTTCCCCGCGACTCGGGCCCGAACCCATTTCGATCGCCTTGATAACAGGCGCCTACGAACCGGCTTCACACTCATCGAGCTGCTGGTGGTGATCGCGATCATCGCGGTCTTGATCGCCCTCCTGCTACCGGCCGTGCAGGCCGCTCGTGAAGCGGCGCGGCGGATGCAGTGCACTAACAATCTCAAGCAAATTGGCCTGGGACTCCACAATTATCATCAGACGAACGATTGTTTCCCGCCAGGAGCTTTGCCTTACTTCCTTAACGGCAACGTTAAGTCCACCACTTTTTACAACAATCACGGTCCCAGCGCTCATGCCCGGATGCTCAACTACCTGGAGCAACAGGCCCTTTTTAACGCGTTGAATTTTGATGTCAGCATTTTTAATGATGCGAATACTGACCTGATGAATTCGACGGTCACGAGCACCGTGATCAATACCTTCCTGTGCCCTTCGAGCACGGCACCGACCTGGCTGATTCAGGGGACCGATGCCGTTCTGCTTACGGTCCGGGCTCCGGGCAATAGCTACTTCGCCTCACTGGGTTCGGGGCTGGAGTTTGCAGCCCAGCAATCTAGCGGTCCGCCCAACGGCCCATTCCCGTATATCGGCACGCTTGGACATGTAACCAAGATCAGCGAGATTCTGGATGGGACGAGTAACACCATTGGCTTTGGTGAGTGGAAGATCGGTGACGGCAACCTCTCACAGCATTCGATTCAGGACATCGTCTTCACGGGTTCCTTCCCCGCGGGAACGGCAAGAAACAACGGAACGCTAATTCTGCCCAACTCAACGCTGGTCGCCTCCCTTCCTGCCTGGCTCAACAGTTGCGCCCAGATGTGGCGGTCCGGGGGTGGACGCTATGGCAAGACCGATACCCTGGGTGAATCGTGGGCCCTGGGCCTGGTTGGCTATACGCAAGGAAACCTTGCTGTTCCGCCGAACTCGAAGTTCCCCAATTGCAGCACCGATGGAGGTGGCACGATCGAGAGCGTTGGTTCGTACGCGCTCAGCAGCTTCCATCCGGGGGGCGCTAATATCTTGATGCTTGACGGTTCGGTGAAATTCCTCAAGGACAGCGTCGGCAACCCAGTGCTTTGGTCCTTGGGTTCGATCAAGCAAGGCGAAATCATCTCATCGGATAGTTTCTAACCGACCGTGGCAAGGGAATGGATGTAACCCAACATCTTATCCCGATACCTAAGGAAAGATCGTCCATGTCGGCGAGTCCACGACTTTTGGTGATGAGCTTGATCCCCCTCGCCGCGCTGGCGGGGCAGGCCTCCGGCCAGACCGTACCTCGCGATGAGGCTGCGGCCATAGAGTTCTTCGAGAGCAAGGTGCGGCCGATCCTGGTCGGACACTGCTACTCCTGTCACTCGGCCGACACAAAGCCGGCCGGCGGACTCAGAGTGGATGACCGCAAGGGGTTGCTCGAAGGCGGGGACACCGGTGCGGCCGTGGTTCCTGGCGATCCTGCCAAGAGTCTGCTCCTACGGCGGATCCTGCAAAAGGATTCGAAGCGACGGATGCCAAGGGAGGGGGAGGCACTGAGCGCGGAGCAGGTCGCCAGCCTGACCCAGTGGATTCAGGATGGGGCTGCGTGGCCCGCTGTGAAGGTCCCGGCGTCGCTCGGCAAGCCGAAGCCCGCCTATGAGAAGCTGAAGAAAGAACACTGGGCCTGGCAGCCACTTGGCCATCCCAAAGCCCCGGCCGTCAAGGATGCTTCGTGGCCTCGCGACGACATCGATCGGTTCCTCCTGGCTCAACTCGAAACCGCAGGACTACAGCCAGTCGCTGACGCCGGAAAAATTGCACTACTCCGGCGCGTGACGTTCGATCTGGTGGGACTACCGCCGACCCCCGCTGAGATCGACGCCTTCCTGGATGACTCGAGCGTTGACGCGTTTGGGAAAGTCGTGGATCGGCTGCTCGCTTCACCCCAATTTGGCGAACGCTGGGGGCGCCACTGGCTCGATGTTGCGCGTTATGGCGAATCCACCGGACCGTCGCGCAATATTCCGTATCCACATGCGTGGAAATATCGGGATTATGTCATCAGTGCTGTGAATGCCGACATCCCGTTCGATCGATTCGTCACGGAACAGATTGCTGGTGATTTGCTTCCCGCCCAATCGGGTCCCGAGCGCGATCGGCTTCTCACCGCGACCGGGCTCTTGGGGCTCGGGGTCAAGGACGTGAACCAGCGATTCAAGGTGCGGTTCCTCATGGACAACGTCGACGAACAGATCGATGTTGTGAGCCGCGCATTCCTTGGACTGACGGTAAGCTGCGCCCGCTGCCACGACCATAAATTCGACCCGATCCCAACCACGGACTACTACGCCCTGGCGGGGATTTTTACCAGCACAGACAACCGCGCCGGCGTCCGTAACAAGATGGGAGGTGGCGGACTCGACTACTACGTTCCGACCATGCTCGTGACGCTCTCCGGAGATATGCCGCCGCCCCCTTCAGACAAGGTGAAGGATCTGACGGCCAAAGTCGCGGAGGCGAAACAGGCCTGGGACGGAATTCGAGGCACCCCCGAGGGACTCGCCAAGGGTCCAGACGGTTTTCCCAAGCAGCGCCCCTATCGTCTCAAGTATGAGAGCCTGCAAGGGGAGCTCCTTGCCCTGACCGATCCGGCCGCTCGAGGCTACGCGGTCCACGGCGTGAGCGACGCAAAGGTCGTCTCCGATACCGAGGTGCGTCTTCGAGGCGAGGCGGAACGGCTTGGCCCCATGGTTCCCCGGGGCTTCCTGACGGCATTCGAGGTCAAGGATGCCCCCGCGGTGAATCCCAAGCAGAGCGGACGTCTGGAACTGGCCCGATGGCTTGTCAGCTCTGAGAATCCGCTCGTCGCTCGAGTGGCCGCCAACCGCGTCTGGCACCACCTCTTCGGCCACGGGATCGTCTCCACCGTGGACAACTTCGGCGTCAACGGCGACCTCCCATCGCATCCCGAATTGCTTGACCACCTCGCGAACCGTCTGGTCCAGGAAGGGTGGTCGATCAAGCGGCTGATCCGGACCATCGTACTAACCAGGGCCTACCAACTGTCGTCCCAATCCACGCCTGCCCATCTCGCGGCGGATCCGGCTAACCACCTTGTCTGGCGTCACGCTCCGCGACGCCTGGATGCGGAAGAAGTTCGTGACGCGATCCTCGCGGCGGCGGGAACTTTGAGCTCGAGCAAGCCCGCGAAGTTTGCTGTTCAGGATCTCAAAATGGTGGAGATCCGTGACAATGGACCTGAGGCCAAGAGCATTCGCGAGCAGGCTGAGGCCAGCACGGCCCGAAGCGTATACCTGCCGCTCCTTCGCGGGATCGTCCCTTCGTCCCTTGAGGTCTTTGATCCGGTCGATCAAACGCTTGTCTCCGGTCAACGCGACGCCACGACGGTCCCCAGCCAGGCACTCTTCCTGCTGAACTCGTCGTTCGTGCGTCGGAATGCTCTCGCTCTTGCCGAGAAGCTGCTTGCTGACGGGAACCTGTCGGAATCGAGCCGGATCGCGGCTGCGTATCGACTGGTGTTCGGTCGAGAGCCGACGGAGAGTGAGCTTGCTCGGGGAGAATCCTTCCTGAGCAGCATCGAGGCTGACAACCGCAGTCAGGTTCAGGTCGCTCTCTCGTCTCGAGTGGAACCCGTCGCGGCTCCGGCTGCTTCGCCCAAACCCACGACCCCGCAGCCTGCTAACCCGGACGAGGTCGACCAGACCGGCGAGGCTGTGGTTGAGGAGGTGGTTCAGGCCAAGAACGACCGCGCCGCCGCCTGGCTGGTGTTCGTACAAGCGCTGTTCGGATCCGCGGAATTCCGCTTCCTCCAGTGAACAAGAACAAGTTTATAAGCTCAAGAGGATATAACGATGGCTGACGACATCTTCTCCAGCAATCCTCTCTCGCGACGTCAAGTGCTGCGTTCCGCGGGTGCCGGATTTGGTTACTTCGCCCTGGCCGGGATGTTGGGGCAGAACTCCGCAGGGGCCGCCAAAATTGCGGGTGTGTCTCCGTTGGCTCCAAGAGCGCCGCACTTCAAGGCAAAGGCCTCGCGGATTATTTTCTTGTTCATGCAAGGGGCGATCTCGGGGGTCGATACTTTCGATTACAAGCCGCAACTCCAGGCGAATGGTGGCAAGGCAGGGCCCGGTGGCGGAACGCTCACAGCGTCGCAATTCCGGTTCCGCCAGTATGGCGAGACCGGCTCCTGGTTCTCAGAGCTTCTGCCGCACATGGCCACACATGCGGATAAGCTCTGCTGGCTCCGTGGCCTGCACACCGACACTCCGGCTCACCCCCAGGCGGTGGTCCAACTCCACACCGGCAGTGCCAACGCCGCTCTGACGCGACCCAGCATGGGCGCCTGGCTGCTCTACGGTCTCGGGACCGAGAACCAGGATCTGCCTGGTTACATCACCATCAACCCCTCGCCGAACTTCGGCGGCGCCGTGAACTACGGCAGCGCGTTTCTTCCCGCGCATTTCCAGGGCACACGTATCAACGACCAAGGATATTTTCCGAACCTGAAGCCGCAGACCCGGACAGCCCAGCAACAGAAGCAGCTCGAGCTGATCCAGTCGATGAACCGAGACCTGGCGGCGGGGCCCGGTGCGCCCGACCAGGTCGACGGGATCATCGAGTCCTACGAGTTGGCGTTCCGGATGCAGGGTAAGGTGCCCGAGCTCCTCGACATCTCGAAAGAGCCTCGGCACGTGCAAGAAGCCTACGGTGTGAAAGCCGGCCCCAGGGGTTCGTTCGCCCGCCAGTGCTTGATGGCACGCCGGCTGAGCGAGTCGGGCGTACGCTTTGTCGAGATTTGCCAGCCCGGTTGGGACCACCACAACAACCTGCACCAGGGACTGATCGACCGCTGCGCCGATATCGATCAGCCAGTCGCCGCGCTTCTCACCGACCTGGAACAGCGCGGGCTTCTCGACGAAACGCTGGTCCTCTTCGGCAGCGAGTTCGGCCGCCAGCCGACGGCCCAGGGGCAGGACGGCCGGGATCACAACATCACCGGCTATTCGATGTGGCTGACCGGAGCCGGCGTCAAGCAGGGCTTCACTTACGGAGGAACCGACGAATATGGCATCAAGGCCGAGGAGGGGCGGATGCATACCAACGACCTGCATGCCACCCTGCTCGGGCTCATGGGGCTGGAACACACGTCGCTCACCTATCCTTACGCCGGTCGCGAGTTCCGGCTTACCGACGTGGCAGGTGTCCCCGTGCGGGACATCCTTGCGTAAGGCCAGGCCATTCGCCGAAATTCTCTCGCGTGCGCCCAAGGGCGCTACCAGTTTCATGGCTCGGAGCGATTGCTGGTGAACTGCTCACAGCCGTCTCTTGAGACATGGGTTTTAGAGAGAGGTGTTTTGGGTGGCATGGGTGGATCCCAACCCGTGCCACTCAATCAGCCTTCCTGGCTCTGAGCCCAGCGCTCTTTCTGTCCTCTCATGACTGGGTATCGGGACGTAGGGAAGGAGATTCTGGCCAAGAGAAATGTCCCGAACGGCTTGGAGGTGAAAAGTTTTTAACAATGGTATAAGATTGCGATTCCCCATATTCTCCGTAAGGTGACGGGTTTCTTGTCAACTTCCGCTTCCGGAATCGAGGAGAACCGAGAGATGAGCGAACCGCAATCGAATCCCATGGATCGTAGAGCGTTCCTCCAGGCGGGTATGGCGGTGACCGCGGCGACCACCAGCTTGGTCGCTGGCAGCGCGGGGGCGGAGGAGCCCAAAGGGGGGCAAGGCAAGCCGGTTTTACCAACTCGCATGCTGGGAAAAACAGGTGTTGAAGTCACCCTGTTGAACCACGGAACCGTCGGCGAGCCCGCCGGGCTCAGCCGCTTGCTCCGTCTCGCTTACGCCGAAGGGGTCCGCTACTTCGACACCGCCGAAGGCTACAAGAATTCGGAGAAGGTGATTGGCGACTGGCTCACGGCCATGCCCGAAGTCCGCAAGTCGATCTTCCTGGCGACCAAGAGCCATGTGCACACCCAGTCCGACATGCTCAAGAAGCTCGACCAACGGCTCGCGGCGCTCAAGACCGACTACATCGATCTCCTCTTCTTCCACGGGCTCTCCACCAGCCAGACCGACTGGCCCAAGAGCAAGGAGCTCAAAGAGGCTGCCGAGGCCCTCAAGAAGACGGGCAAGGTCAAGTTCGTGGGCTTCTCGACCCACGACGCGATGATCGCCGAGCAAATCCAGAACGCCGCGGTGGGCGGATTCATCGACGTCATCATGCTCAAGTACACCCCTTGGCTTCCCAAGGATGCCCCCCTTAACAAGGCGCTCGACGCCTGCCACGCGAAGAACATCGGCCTGGTCTCGATGAAGCAGCTCGGCGGCCAGACCCAGTTCACCGCGGAGCACGTTCCTTCGATCAAGGCCAAGGGGCTGACCCCCGCCCAGGGCTTGCTCCAGGCAATCTGGACCGACGAGCGATTCTCCGCTTCGTGTGTGACCTTGCGAAACACGGAGCAGATCCACGAGAACGCCGACGCGGCCAGGCGCTTCGAGCCGCTCAAGCAGGTGGAAATCGACGAGCTCCGCGACGCCGTCCTGGCCTCCAACCCGACGATGTGCCCCGGCTGCGATGGCCGTTGCTCCGTCGCCGGCGGCACCAAGGCCAAGCTCGGCGATCTCGCCCGGTTCTACACCTACTACGAATCGCACGGGATGCGAACCGTCGCCCGTGAGTCCTACGCGGAGCTGGGCGAGGAAGAACGGGATTGGAAAGATGCCGACCTCGTCGCGGCCCGCGAGGCCTGCCACCACAAGATCGACTTCTCCAGCCTGCTGCCGAAGGTCGATCGCTTCTTGAGCTAATCTCGGCACGCGACTGACCGTCGCCACCGACATTCGCGTCTTGGCCTGGCTTTCCCAGCCGGGCCAAGACTTTTTTGTTGCGCTCGACCGTAGTTCAGTCGCACGATGGATTCGATTTTCTTGGAGACATGTACCGTAGTGCGTTGTTTCTTCATGTGCCGATGCCAGGAAGCCAGCGTTTGGCGTTCTCATGGAAGATCTTCCGGAGAACGGCGTCAGGGAGAGAGAGTCCCCGCGTTGGCCGCCCTTCGTAATCCATCATGGCGTCGGTGGAGAAAAACTCCCAGTCGCGTGAATGCCAGGTGAGCAACGTCTTGGCGCCCACGTCGGGAGAGGTGTCGCGCAGGCCGAAGTCGGTCGCGTAGATGATGCGGTCTTGATACCGCGTGAGAAAGTCGCGGGCTCGGTCCCGGTCGCCGCGCGCGAAGTAGCGGATGCGGGCCGCGGTATCCACGGCGAAGTTGGGGTAGGTGTCGAGACGGCGAGCTAGGCGGCTTAGGTCGTCTTCATCGCTTCCGAGGTGGCACCCTACAACCCGGAGTTTGGGGTAATGGGCCAGCACTTGGTCCCGAGCCCCCAGGATTGCGTCCTTCGAGGGCGCTCCGGTGCGCCCGAGCATATGCCACTGGGGATTTCGCGAGTAATACGGCAGTTCCGGGTTGTTGGCATCGAGTGGCAACCATGCGCCGTCCGGCTCGGCAAGGTGGGCGATCAGCGTTCTGTCGGCCCGCTGGATGGCTTCATAGATCGGCAGCAAAGTGGAGTCGTCGGGCAGCAAGTACGCTCCGGACTTCCCTCGGATCGCCATGCCGATATTCTTCCAGATCTTTACGCCAAGGGCTCCATCATCGAACGATTTTCGGAGCCGGGCGATTGTGCGTTCACCGAAATCCGGCGATTCGAACCCGCGAGCGTCGAAGGTCGAGGCCCACGCCATTCTGCCGCCGCTGGCCTGGGCTCCTTTGAGCGTTGAAGCAAGTTTCGATTCGAGGTCGAACGACTCGTTGCCTTGCGTTGGGCAGACGACGATGTCCAGGCCGCTCCACTTCGAACTCTTGAGGCTTGTGTACAGAGCGGGCGCCTCGCGGTGGATATGGATATGAGTGTCGATTCGCTCGAAGTCTGCCTTTTCAGCGGCCCGCGCGGCCTGGACGAAAAAGGGAGCCGGGGCCAGTCGAAGCAGCTCTCTCCGGGTCAACATCCGTCACCTCGCTCTCGGGTGAAGTTGCTTCTGCAGGTCGATGTTGCCCATTGAGGATAGCCGGGGAGCCGCGCAACAGCCATGACCGATAAGGCGGTTTGGCTCCCGGCCTGTCATCCATCGAAAGCCGCCGCTGGGCCGGCCTACTTTCCGCGAGGCCGCCCTTATTGGACCCCGCGATCAACGTCGTTCTTTCTGGAGCTCGGCTTTTGCCGTGCGGGCTTCGCCGTTCGCCTCAGCGATTTCGGCTTGGAGGATGGAGGCGAGGTCAGCGAACGTACCGAAGGCTGCGGAGGAAAGGACGAGCGATTGGCCTTCCCGATTCACCTTGAGGTTGGCGAGCAACCCCTTGGCCAGCCGATTGGCCTGCTCTTCTCTCTTCGGTGCAGGGGGAGCCGCGTTGATGGCTGCCAGACCCAGTTTGGTCAATTGAGCGATCGCTTGAGCGACGGTCTGCGTAGCCTGCGGGTTGCGGCCGGCTCCCTCCGCTCGCAAAGTGATGTCATTGGAGTTAGCCACGCTGAAAACCCAGCGATCGATTCCCTTGAACAGGGGCAAGACCATCGCGTCGTCCGTTCGGCCGAGGTCATACGACTTTGTGAGGATGTCGTTCTGGTTATTGATAGTCACAGCCAACAAGCTCCGGCTGGCTCGGTCCCAATCGGCACCGTGAAGATAAGCGGGAGCCGTTGACCTTTTTCCGGCGATGATCTCCTTGATTGAGTCTTCACCGTCAATCACAATCGTGCGATCGTCGGGGAGGTAGACGGAGCACATGTAGATGAGCATTGATTTCTTGGGGGCCTTGACTTTGTAATAGACCCCGCGAGGTTCCCGGTATTCCGTGAGTTCCATGTTCCACTGGCGAAAGAACGCCCGCCAATCGAACGGCGCGACGGCCCGCACGGTGATTCCGTGGACCTCGATGGAATGGAGTTTCCTTCCCTCGGGATCCTTGACCCCACCCGAAGATTGCCCGAAGTTGATTGCTCCGACGATCGACTCGATATCCTCGCACCGGAGCTTGACGAAACCCGGCTGAGAGGTGTTCACACCGAGCTCCTTGGCAGCGATCGTGAGGTCGTCACCAAGCAATTCATGCTCGAACAAGGGTGTGAGAATATTCATTGCGGCCTGCTTTGCGATCGCCGCCGGGCGGATGGCGAACAAGCCGTGTGTCTTGGCGGGGAGAAATTGGACATCAAAGGGCCGGGTGGTCTCACTGACGCCGGCCACTCCGGTCTTCGGGGCGGAAGAGGGGCCTTCATCGGCGGCTCTCGCCGGTGCTTTCCAACATGCCGCGCTGACAGCAAGTACCAGCAGGGCAATGATCGTGGCCAGACGCTGTGTTCTCGACCAACTCACGCCGGTGTCCCACGATTTCGTTTCGTTTTTTAGCATCGCGATCCTCCTGATCAATGTCCCGCGGGTCGGGAGGAACGCCCTCGCCGGCCAGCTCAAGGGACGTCCGTCCTGCTTCAGCGCCAGGCGCGAGAGGGCCAGGAGATAGCATGATCGCCCCCCGGCGAACTGGGCGCCCATCGCGTCGGCTGCGAGTTCCTGTTCCAGGTGCAGTCGTCCCGCCATCCAGTGGACGAGCGGGTGGTGAAAATTGAGAGCGACGGCGGCTTTTGCCAGGAGGCCCGTCGCATAGTCGCGTCGGATGATATGAGCCAGTTCATGGGCCACCACTGCGCGCCGCTCCGACTCGCCCCACCATCGCCAATCAGTCGGCAGGAGCAACATCGGCCGTCGCCAGCCCGCCGTGGCGGCCGTGGCCAGGTCGGACACCTCGAGGATTTGCACGGATGGGGGACACCCCATCTTTCTCCGAAGCTCCTCAACCAATTCGACCATCAATGGGTCGTCAACCAATGTCCCGCGCCGGCGGCAAAGGCGGATCGCCCAGAGCCCGAGAATCAGCCGAGACAACCCGAGACCCGTGCCAGCCAGCAATAGGAACGCGAAGGCCCGCCCCCAACGTCCCGTCCATAACACCGACTCTACCGCCCGATCGCTGAGCCGCTTCCAAGAGGCAAACAAGTAGAACAGGGGGGGCCTGAAACCTGTGGCGCCAGGGGTGCCGCCCAACGCAGTCGAGGCGGTCGGCTCCTCCTTGGAATCGGCGGCCGTGGCTGTTGCTGGGGCCGACGAGGTCACTGGAACTATCCCTCTGCCCGCGGGACCGATCCGGGGCAGGCAAGATGCGAATCCCAGGATCACGACCAGCCCCAGGCTCCAGGTTGCAACCCAGGCGCCGGATACTGGGCCTCGCCGCGATGCCAGGGCTTGCAGCCCAAGCGCCGGCACGAGCAGGAAGGCGATCTGGAACGAAAGCCAGGCGAGGGCATATCCAAGATCGTTCATTCTTCGGCCTCCTCAAGGATTTGCTCGAGGACCGCCCGTTCCTTGGCCGAGAGCCGACGTTGTTCGGCGAGCCGGCAGAGCAACTCCGAGCGCGACCCTCGGAAGACTCGGCGAACCAGGTCGCTCAGAAGGCGGCCGGACACCTCTTCGTACGACCGGACGGCCTCGTAAACGAAAGGCCGCTCGTCCGTGGTCTGCCGGAGGAAACCCTTCTCAAGCAATGCCCGCGTGAGGTTGGCAATGGTCGCATAGGACCGATCCAGACCCGTGGCCGCCAAGCTGTCGCGGGCCTCAACCGCTGTTGCCGGCCCGTGCGACCAAAAGAAGTGCATGACTTCCAGCTCGCGCTCCGTCAGATCCTTCGCCGGCGGTCGTCCCATGGGCTCTCCTCCTGTGGCCGTCACGGTATTTGATTTTTCAAATTTGGTTTTTCAAATCTAGCGAATCGCTCTGTCCCGTCAATGCGAATTCGGGATCGCCGGCGTTGCTCTCATTTGTTGGGAGAGTCGCCGCGGCGCACCGCTCGAAAGAATTTTCGCGAGCACGTCCGGTCGGGGTTCCGTCCCTGATAACCCTTGCGAGAGGGCCGTGAGACGGCCCGATGAGGCAACGGTGACAAGGGAACGCGATTATGAAGACGGCCTTTGTGAAATTGGCGGTGGCAGGGTTTGCGGTGGTGGCGATGGGCTCGGTTGCGAAGGCTCAATCCTTCAGGAGTGAACGGCACGCTCCCCAAGGGCAGCAGTCGTTCGGGATGGGGCAACGGCCGAGTTGGCAGCAATCACCGTCGTACACCCCCTCGAACGGCAACTGGGGGATGTATCCGAGCTACCCGTCGACCGGCGGGTACTGTCCACCAAGCTACCCCCCAAGCTGGCCTCCCAAGCATGACGGTCCAGTGTGGGGGCAACCGAGCGGCGGCTATCCTCCTCCCTACGGAGGTTGCTACCCGACGGGAGGCTGCACTCCCTCGCAAAATAGCGGTCCGGTATGGGGGCAACCGAGCGGCGGTTATCCTCCTCCCTACGGAAGTTGCTACCCTACGGGAGGTTGCACTCCCTCGAAGAATAATGGTCCAGTGTGGGGTCAGCCGGGTGGCGGCTACCAGGGTCCGAGTCAAGTACCGAGCGGCAGTGGTTACGGTGGGCAGCCGAGCGGTTATGGCGGCCAGTCGAGCGGTTACGGCGGTCAGGGAGGCAAGCAGCTGAGAGTAAGCCGGTAAGAGCCTCTTCGAAAAGCCAAGGCCCCAGGTGATTGCCTGGGGCCTTGGCTTTTCGAAGAGCAGGAGTGTTAAATCTCAGGAATCGCGAATGATACGAATGCAAGAATTTGCAGAGGCTGATCGATTCCTGCCAAAATCGCGGACCCAAAAACGGCCTACGTTTTGATGCAAGAGCGAGAGAATTACCAAGCCCCGAAACCACGGCCAACTGTTAACGTTGTGGGGAGTCACCACGATGCTTCGACGATCAGCCGAACCTGGTCGGCGTCTCCCAAAGCTGCCAGACGGGGTATCACATCGCTGTAGAACTCGCTCACGATCTCAGCGTAGGTTTCGAGCCACTCGACTTCGACTCCGTCTCGCGACCATCCGGCGTAAGAGACGGGAATATCTGTGGGCCAATCGGCATAGGGAAATCCCCTGGGGCACCCTGCGAACAAGTGCGCGACGCGCGCATTGACCATGGCCTGCCGCCGCATGATGCGAGTCTCCCAGCCGAATGCATCCAACTCTCGCTTGGTGAACCAGTTCATCTGGAACGAGTCTTCGCCTTCATTCCGGCGAAGCCAGGCCGCCAACTCCGGTGTGAGATCCGAAGGCAAGCCGCGTCTCGGCACCACGGGTGTGTACGGTACGCTTGACCGAATGGGATTGCCCGTGTCTGTCAGGATCGCGGCGAGCTCCTTGTGAAAAGACTCGAAAAACGGCTGTGGCATCAGGGCAGGTTCCTCGGCGTCGTACTGATGGTCAGGGTTCGGCACGATCTCACCTGCGAATTTCCATCGGCCATTGTGCGACGTCTCCGCGTAGCCGCAGATATCGACCGCCATAAGATCCTCCAGCCCTTCCTCCCGTGGAGGCGCCCTTGTCATTAATGAGGCCTCTTGAAGTCCGCTCAACAAGCGGCCGTTCTCAATGACAGCGCACAGCCTTCCTTTGATCGCTTTGTTCGCCAAGAAATAGATCGGGAAGAGAGCACGCTGTTCACTTCCTGTTCAGGCGATGCTATAATTCCGTTCATGTCCAGCTCGTTGTTGCGAAAAATCATCCACATCGACATGGACGCCTTCTATGCGTCTGTGGAGCAACGCGACAATGCGGCCTTGCGAGGCCGGCCGGTCGCTGTTGGCCATGGTGCGAAGAGGGGGGTGGTTGCCGCTGCAAGCTATGAAGCGCGGGTTTTCGGTGTTCGCTCCGCCATGCCGTCGACAACGGCCATGCGCCGGTGCGCGACGCTCATCTTCGTGCCACCCCGGTTCGAGGTCTATCGCGCGATCTCGCAACAGATCCACGCGATCTTCGCGGACTACACCGCGCTGATTGAGCCGCTTTCGCTGGACGAAGCCTATCTCGACGTGTCGGAGAACCGTCGCGGGCTCCCCACCGCGTGGGCCACCGCCAAGGAGATCCGCGCCCGCATCTTCAGCGAGACCGGCCTTACCGCGTCCGCCGGCGTTTCCTACAACAAATTTCTGGCCAAGCTCGCCTCCGATTATCGCAAGCCGAACGGCCAATTTGCCGTGACGCCGGCCATGGGCGCGGCTTTCGTCGAGGCTTTACCGGTCGGCAAGTTCCACGGCGTCGGCCCTGTCACGGCCGAAAAAATGGAGCGGCTGGGCATCATGACGGGGGCCGACCTACGGTCGAAATCCCTTTCTTTCCTGAAGCAGCATTTCGGGAAGTCGGCCGCCTGGTACCAGTCAATCGCGAACGGTGAAGACGACCGGCCTGTCCTCGCCGACCGCCCGCGAAAATCGTCGGGTTCCGAAACGACCTTTGAACGGGATCTTACGGAACCCTACGAAATCGAAGCCAAGGTGCAAACCATGGCCGACGACGTTTGGGCATGGTGTGACAAGACCCAGGCGTTCGGTCGCACGGTCACGGTCAAAGTCAAATATGCCGACTTCCAGCAAGTGACTCGCAGCCAAAGTTTTGCCGTCACGGTGGTTCGTCAGGACCATCTCCGCGAGGCGAGCCTCGACCTCGTTCGCTCCCTCTTTCCTCCCACCAAGGGGATCCGGCTCGTCGGTGTTACCGTCTCCAACTTCGAAGAGCCCCACGCGGACATCGGCGATGACCTGCCGCTGTTCCGCAAGAGAAGCGAGTCCCTTGCTTCACCCCTCTCCTGATTCGCCATCGGAAATCGATCGCGTGTCCCATGCGATAACCCAAGACCAACAAGAAAAAGCCGTGCTGGCCTCCCTATCGCCAGAATGTGCTGGTATGCCCGATTCAGCACTCGAAATGTTATTTTTGATCAAGAGGCGTTGAGCGAAATTTCGCCGATGACCGGCTTGGCGTCATCATCGGGCTTGCCGGCGGGGATGATGGTGAGGACAGGTTTGTCTTTGAGCTTGCCCTCGGTCTGCAATCGCTTGGCGATTTTGGTGACGTTCAGACTTAAAACGGGGCGGTTCTTCGCGTTGTTTGCGTCTTCGGTCTCACTGGCGACGAAGCTGAAGAAGTTGATCACGCCCACGCTATGAACCCGCTTCTGTTCGGCGGTCGGGTTAGAGGGGAGATCGAGATAGAGCTCATAGAGGACACCCGGCGGGATTTCGGTCCGTAACCCCTTCAGGACGAGATGAAGTTGCCCGGCGTCTCCGAGCGACTTGACACACTCCGTGATCCCTTTGGGTTCAACCCCCTTGCGCTCCACGACGGGTTCGATCGCGACTTTTACGGGAGAGGCCTTGAGAGTGATGGCCGTTTCTCGTGCTTTCGCCAGGATGTGCGAGTCTCGTTCCTCGGCGCCTTGCTGAGCCTTCTTCTCCTCGGCGCGATTGGCCACTTCAGCCTCCTCACGACCCTTCACTTCAGGAGAAAGTCCGGAGACGATCGCAACAGCGAAGAGGAAAGTCGCGGAGATGTGTCGTATCCACCTGCCCATGGCGTCACCTCAAGAGAGAAGCGAGACCCGCCACATGATCAGAATCCCTAGATTCATTCTATGGGCGGGTCGAGACAATGGACAACGGGGGGCGGGTCAGATCTGAATGATCGAGACCTCACCGATCACGGGTTTGGCCGCGGCGTCAGGCGAGCCGACCGGGACCACGGTCAAGACGGGGGCGGTCGCGTTCAGTTCCTTGGTCTTCTGAAGCCCACGGGCCACGTTGGTGATGTCGAAGCTGACCGACACCCCACCGGCATGGCCCTGATCTGCGTTCGCCACCTCATGCCCCGCCGCGGCGGCCGGACCGTGAGCGTGGAAGAAATTAATCACGCCGACGGCGTGTGCCCGCTTCTGTTCCTCGTTGGCATTTGCGGGGAGGTCGAGATACAGGTTGTAGAGCACGCCGGGAGCGGCGTCGGTTTCCAATCCCTTGACCACGAGATAGACCCGGCCGTCGTCCCCCATTCGCTCGAGGTGAGCCCCCAGCGCCGCGGGTTGTTCGTTGGGGCCTTCGGCTTTCGCTTCCAGGTTTACGCTTGTGGCTTTGTCTCCCAGGGAGATCCTGCGCCCCGCCGCGCGAATCCTTGGGGCTTGTCTTCTCGCGGCCTCGAGCGCGAGATGCGGAGCGGCGCCGGGCACCGGTTCCAGATGCTCGTAGGTGTAGTTGTGGTTGGCGATATTCAAGAAGTCGGAAATGTTCCCGACAACACGCCGCCCCTTCTCGTCGGCAAAGGTAAATTCCTGGTTCAGGTACGGGTTTATCCGGCCGGCGTTGTTCCAGCTTGCCCAGAGCCGGTCGATATTGCAGTGGTGCAGCCAGAAGATCGGATCTTCGGCGGCCGTGGGAACCGAACCCATGTTGGTGCTGTTTCCCACGCCGACGTGGATGTTGCCATGGAGGCCGAAGTCCAGCGTTTCGTTGAACCCTCGGACCGTGCTCGAGGTCGGTTCGTAAGAGACCTGGGCCAGTGAGTCGAGAGTCAACGGGTCGTTCGGATTGCCTGGAGTGATGTCTCCCGCAATCGGCTTCCCTTGATTGATCCAGGGATTCCGATTCTCCACGTAGAGAGAGCTGAAAGTCGGGTCGTTTCGCTTGATGAACTCCTCCGGAATGATCCCGCGGATCTTCATATCCAACGTCGAGTAATTCCAGTAGGGAAGGCTGAACTCGGGGTCTTCACTGACCGTGCGGATGATTCGCTCGAAGAAGTACACATACATGCGGTGCCACGGGAGGAAATAATTTTCGTTTTGCGGGGGAAATTCCGGAGTGCCGCCGGGCGGCAAGACTCCGTTGCCGTGCGCCTCGCAGTTGTCCCACATCGTCCGCGCGAGCTCGCGGTGGGCGTTGGGACCGGGCGTTGGATAGATCCGGTTGATCTCGTCATTCTTGGCTTTGACCACGGCCGCATAGGGGCGTTGCGGACCTTTGATCCAGTGCGTGTACCACTGGAAGGTCCAACTGAGAGGGTTGCCCGGGTCCGTGTTCTTCATCTTAGCCACGGCCTTGGCATAAGACTCCAGCATCTTCTTCCCTTTAGGGGACCGTGCGTCATAGCGGACGAATTTCTTGAAGCCTTGAGCCGAAGCCGTTTGTTCGAGCCACGCCGAAAGGGGGATCGCCGCCCCTAATCCGAGAAATGAACGCCGATTAATCCCTGACATGGATCGACCCTTTCCGAAGTTGAAAGTCTCGTGTTGAATTAAACCGAGTGGCCTCGGTGATCTCGCACCTGCAAGCGCCGTCTCAGGCCACCCGAACGTGATTCCAGCAGCCGGAAACAGTCGAGTCAAGATCTCTTGGTTTATTAAGGGTGCTTTATTTTGGTTTGGCGGTATGGCGTCTTTGCGTAGGTCAGAGGCCGCCAATGAGATGGGCAATCTTGAAATGAATCGTCTTCATACTTCCAACAAGAGTTAGACTCTTGATTCAACTCAGCCTTGGAAATCTCCAGGCAACAGAGGGTCGCACGAGTGCGAGAGGCTATATATCAGAGTGGATTGTAGAGGCTGGCAATAAAGAGTTTCTTGGAAAAATTATGACATCACGATTTCTTGTAGATTAGACGCCGAGAAGCTTCTCTTTCTCGGGTCTCTGATTCAAGTGCGGACAAGCCAAGGACTACGGCGATGAGAGGCGTCGTTCATCAAGCGGATATTGAGGACTACGACGCCCAATCCGACGCGATCGTTCGATTCAACGCCCCCTCGGTGGTCGGTCCCCAGACGAATCGGCCCGTCTTGTCGATCAGGCCATACCAATCCCCCCTTTGGATCTCGGCCAACCCCTGCTTGAACGGATTGACCTGGTCGAACTGGGGCTCCACGACCCACTGGCCCTCGATATCGACAAAGCCGTAAGTCTCGCCGGAGCAAGTCGCGAGGAGGCCTTCGGAGAACGGCCCGAAGCTTTGATACGGCAATTCTCGCACGGTCACCCCGTTCCGGTTGATGACCAGGCTCATCCCGCGCCACCGTCTACCGCGTCGATGGACCACCGCGACGCCTTCACAGAACGCCGAGGCCGAGGTCAGCTTCAGAGGGATGATCGGTTCGCCGCTGAGGTCAATGTAGCCGTACCGTTCGCGACCCTTGCCGTCGCCGATCTGTACCGCGGCCAGGCCGTCCGAGAAGTGATTCGCCAGGCTATAAGCACCTGTGATTACAAGGCGTCCTGTACGGTCGACGTAACCATATTTACGGTCAGAAAGTATCTGGATATTATCGCCGAATAAGCCGGTTTTCCATGTTCCACCCGTACAGACCACGGCGCGTCCTTCTCGGAAGCCGCATGCGTCTGCCCAATCGGCCGGGATGACAACGTTCTCCGAACGATCGATGAATCCGCGCGGACCGGAACGATTCCAGGTGATTCCGCTCCGGAGCGTCACCACCTCGCGCCCGAGTTCAAATCCGGCTAATCCTTCGCGGAAAGAGGTGACCGAGTCGTATTTGGGCTCGATCACGACGCGTCCGTCGCGATCCACGAACCCCCACTTCTGATCCTTCGTCACCGCGGCTAGACCTTCGGAGAAAGGACGAATTTCGTCCCACGCACTCGAAAAGACTTCGCGGCCTTGCTGGTCGATGACAAACGTTCGCCCCTCATCGTCGAAGACGATCGCTCGCCCTTCGCTGAAAGGTTCGGCGAACGAATAGCGCAAACGGATGACGATCTGCCCAAGGCCGTCGATGTAGCACGGCTTACCCTGATGCCGTACAGCGAAAAGTGGCTCGTCGTCCGCGAGCGGCTCGGTCGGCTGTCGACGCGGCGCGGTATACGAGCCGGGCGTCGTGTCGCGAGAAATGCGCGCCATGGCATCGCGCACGAGATCAGGCCGGACGGTTCGGCCCTTGATCGGGCCTTCGACGAACTGCCGAAGGCGCGGTAGGGCCTCGGCCGCTCGCGGCCCGTACTGCGCGAGGGCCGCGACGGCGGCTTCAGGCAAATCCTCGTCGTGCAGGTCCTCGGGCCAGTCACAGGCGTTGATCAGCAGGGGCACGAACCGCGCCGGTTCGGGCGTCAACTCGCCGAGAGCGTGCGCGCCGGAGCGCCGTACATACCCGCTTGGATCGTGCATCGCCGCGTCAAGAACATTGAGGACCGCGTTCGACGTCATCCCCAGGCTCGCGAGCGTGTGGATCATGCCGCAGCGCTCGCGCTCACTCCCATCGCGAAGCGCGAGCAGGTCGTCGACCGCCGAACGGGCTCCGGGCCCGATGGTCCCGAGGACTTCCATGGCAGACGCGCGCCAATCTTCATTACCGCTCGATAGCATGTCGCGAAGGGCCAGGAGAACGGACTCGTCGAACCGGTTGGCATTCGCAATCGCCCGCGCCAGGCGGGAGGGCCATCGTGTGATCCCCCGCGTTCGCAGCGCAGCCAGTAGCTTTGGCACCGCGGAGATCACGGCTGGTCCGGCATGCTCCAGGATGGCCGTGAGCCGCTCATCGCTTTCACCGTCGAGAGTTCCGAGCCGCTCGATGATCGGGGCGACATGGGGGTCGATGCGCTCACGCGTCCCCCGAAGGACCTCCTCCAACTCACCAGCGACAATGGTGGAGTCTATCTCGATTGCCGGCAAGTCCCGGCCGGCCGCGATCGCGTCGGAGTACTCCCGCCGCTCCCGTTGTATCATCACCAACTGTTCGAGCAGCCGGGCAATCCATGCTGGAATCAGCGTGTTGAGGTCGCTTGAAAGGACGCTCAAGGCGGAGTCTACACCGGTGGCTTGATGCTTCATCATCCACAAGGCCCGCGCAGCCTCAGTCACCTTGGATGCATCGGCCAACCGCCGCAGCCACGCCGCTTGCTCTGAGACGGCGAACGGTGTCTCACCACGCGAGTTCATGATCGTTTGGCCCGAGTGTGGTCAGCGATGAGGCGCCGCTGGAACAGCTCTCGTTCAGGGTCTTGTCTCACCATGTTCCCCGTTCATGGTGACTTCCCGGAGAGAAAACTCTGCCTCCGGGATCTGCCGCCAGGCCCTGCAAGACTCTGTCTCTAGCATGATGACCTGAAGGTTTTGTGTATGTAAACGGGCCGTTTGGGCGGCACTGGTGGTCTCCACTTGTGTCGAGGGCCTTAGCCCACGGGTGGGGACACCACTGCCATTCCAAACGGCCTGCTCCATGGAATCCGGCCTTCCTCGCTCTCACCACTTGGTGTGAGCTGCCCGAGCGTTAATGGCTCGAACAAGGCCCGTCTTGTGACGGCCCGTCCGCAATGCGAAGTTCCTTGAGAATCCTCGGCCGTTTAATACGAATCGGCGCTGACGACCTCGCTGCCCCGGGTGGTCGACAAGGCCTGCCACACGGACAGGTTGATCGAGTTCTTGACGAATTTGACGCTGCCGTCGGCATTGACGGCGTTCACGCCACCGGGATGGAAGCTGCGCGCCGCGTTGAATGACGGGGTGCCCGCGTGCTCGGCCGGCGAATCTTTGAAGCAAGGTGGGTTGGTGCTGAACGGGTAAATGCAATACTGCGGAACGTAGTCGGGGATGATCGAGTTTGGCTGAGTATAGGCCATGAACATCGCACAATTATGATCGTCATTGTAGATCATGCCGCGATGATCCACGTCGGCACCGATGGCTCCGTTACTGGGTACGCACGCAATCACCTCGCTCATGAGCAGGGTGTTACTAGTGCCGTCGGTGATGGTTTGTAACCCGAACGACTGATTGAAAGCGAACGGGGCTCCGCCGAAGGTGACCTTTTGCGCCGGGCCGGCAGTGTAGGGATTGTTGTACGCGTCCTGGTAGTAGGTCGCGTTGCCCCAGTTCACCATGTAATTCCCTTGTCGCATTCCGACGTCGATGTCGGAGATCACATTCGGGTCTGATGGGCATGCGTATGCGCCAACAAAATTCATGCACACCGTTTTGTTTTGAACCTGGTTGTACGCCGCGCTGAAATTGATCGAGTTGAAGAGCGGCCCTTGCTCGATGTAAGACAGGATCGAGAAGGCCCAAGTTCGCCGGTGGTTTCTTCCACCCGTATTGTCTCCGGGATAGCCGGCGAAACCGGGGGGAGGGTTGAGCCCCGTCCGGCCAATGGGCAATGTGCCTACCCCATCATGATAGTTTTGCATGCCGAGGCCAAGTTGCTTGAGGTTGTTGGTGCATTGAATCCGTCTTGCGGCCTCGCGCGCCGCCTGAACCGCGGGCAGCAAGAGAGCGATCAAGACGGCAATGATCGCGATCACCACCAGAAGCTCAATTAACGTAAACGCTCGGCGATCTTTGGGAAGCATCATTGTCCAATTTCCTCGTCACAGATAAACGGGGACGTGGGAATGCCCGATCAAAGGCGGGATGAAACGACCCCATGTCCCCTGGGGGTGTAACTTCACGTAGGAAGGCAACGATATGTTGCCGTTCTTATGGTTCAATGGGCCCAGGCCGCGCTGCTTGAGATTCTTGACGCAAGGCTCACGTCGGGCCTTCATGGGTTGGGTTGGTATTCGCTCTCGCAAAGAAGCAGAAAACAAACAGAGGAATGAAATTGTGCGTTGTAGTGCCGCATCCGAGGTTATCGAACCGAGAAAGGGAGGAAATGGGCGCGGGGCAGGCCTTCATGAGCTCGGCTTGCCCATGTCATACATTTGCCTCACTTCGTCGTCGGTCAGGGCGCGTCCCAGGATCACGAACTCGTCGATGCGGCCGTTGAGGCTGCGCCTCGAGTTCTTCAGGAAATCTGGATAGGGGTTCCAGTTGCCGAGGTTGGCGGGGCCGATCCGCATGGTGGTGGGAACCCGCAGAGAGCCCTGTGAGACTCGCTTTCCGTCGAGGTAATGGACGATCAGGTTGGTTTGTTTGTCGTAGACGACGGCGAGATGGACCCAGCGGCCAAGGTCCTTCGGCCCCAGGACCGGAGGAGACCGATGGCCATCTCCCTCCTGGGTATCAGGCAGAGATACGCCGAGGAGAAGCTCGCCATCGGCGGTGATCTGCCAGTGGACCTCTCCCAGATCCCAGCCGTCGGTGAGCATCAAGGCGCTCAGCCAGTAGTTAAGCCCTTCCATGCGGACCCATGTGGCCAGCGACAGCCGATCGAATTCGCCCGGGACGTTGATTCGAACCCGGTCGCTGGTTCGCTTGAACTCCAGGGCCGACTTTTCAGGCCAGCGCCCGGGGCACCAAAGACAGCCGACGACCGCGCCATCGCGCGATCCCCCGACTTGCGACGTGGCCATGTTTCGCACGGTGCGTTGCCAGGTGTTCGGCTCCTCGAAGGTGTAATACAAGAGGAGATCGGGGTCGGTCCGTAGAGTCTGGCTGTAGCTCAGCCAGGCATGATATCGCTGATGGTGGTGCGCGTTTTCGAGCTGGAGCAGTCGGGAGCGGTCGACAAATCCGGCCGGATCGGCCGCGTGCTCGCGGAGCCCGCTCTCGGGTCCGTACTCGACCCCTTGGCCTGCCGTGAGCGTCTTGATGCCCTTGATCGGCGAGTGCTCTCCAGCCGCGTGGAGCTCCACGGCCCCCTCGAGGACCTGGATTTGCCCCTGTCCTTGATCGTCGACTTTGAGCGTGAATTCGGTGCCGAGATCGACCGCGTCCATTCCGGGAATGGTGATGGTGAATCCGCTCGCGGCGGGGGGCACGTGGGCTCGGAGCTTGCCTCGATGGCAGATGGCCCGGTCCCCGGAGAGGAGCTCGAAATCACACGGCCCCTCCAGGACGACTCCGGCGCCGCTGATGAATTCGATCTGTACGAGGCCGCCCGTCAGTCGAAGATGCCCCGATGAGAGGGCGGAACCCTCGTTGATCGAGATGTCAGCGGGCTGCCAGTGAGCGTCGACCACTCGGGTCAAGACGGCGACCGTCGGGCTGGTTTGCTTACTCGTCGTAGCGGCCTGCGGTCCTGCCGGCTCCTCGACCACCGTCCGTTGCCGTCCGGCGACCACAACAGCGAGCGAGACGCAGATAAGCACGACAGCCGCGGCGAGCCACCAGGTCCGTGGATGGACTCCCACCTTGGCAAAGTCGGGAAGAGACTTAAAGCGGCGGAGGAAGACGCGATCGTTACTGGGATGGTCGAGTCTCATCTTGAGCGAATCGACGAACGCGCGATCGTCCGGCTGTGCGTTCTGACGGAGCAGGTCATCGAACCTTAATAACTGAATGACTTCCTGCAAGAGATCCGGATCGCTGGCCATCGCGGCGGCCAGCGTTTCGCTATCCTCGGGCTCGAGCTCGCCGTCGAGGAATCTCATGAGCGCGGCTTCAACATCCGGCAAATAGTCAGGATTCATGGGAATCTTAGGTGATGTTGATTTGAAGACGGTTCTTCACGCACTGCAAGAGGGATCGCCGGAGCCGCATCAGCGCTTGTCGAACCTGGTTTGAGGAACTTCCCACCAGGCCGCCGATCGCGCCGGGGCTTAGCTCCTCGAAGTAGCGCCGGTGAAGGAGCTCGCGACTCGCCTTGGGTAGCATGGACATGCATTCTCGTAACGCGCTAAGCTCTTGCTCGGTGTCGTGGCCGGCGGGGGACTGACTCTTCTCAGGACCGTCCGCATCAAGGAGCAGGAGGGTCACGTGGTCCGACAGCAGGCGGCTCCGACGCCATTCCTTGCGTCGCTCGTTGGCGATAAGCCGGCGGGTGATCTGCCGGACCCATCCGTCGAATTGGCCATCGCGATCAAAGTCGTCGAGTTTCTTCCAGCTCAACAAAAAGACTTCCTGCGCAAGGTCGTCGACTTCCTCGGCCCTGACCCCCATCGAGCGGATGTACGCACGCAAACGCTCGTGCTCGCGCTCGACCTGTTCCAGGAACCATCTCTTGGTATCAGCGGTCCGCATTCCCACGATCCTGTCGACGCACTGTTCTCCACGACACCGAGACTTAAGATGTCGCGAGTCGGCGGTCCGTTATGCGGAATTCCTCCGGGAACTTCGCGAAGGACGGCAGAACAGTCAGCCGGAAAAGGGCTTAGTGTCTGTTCCCTTATTTTTTTCGAGTCATTCCAACATGGGAAGAGGAGTTGTTTTCTTGCGATGATCTGGTTTAGAAATCTTGAGTATTCGATGAATATCGCCGGCCTGAATCGTCCATGCACTCGCTCGATGTCGCCCTGAATCGAGAGCGCATCGCGCCGCCAGAGCATGAAACCATGCGCCAGACCATCACTGCCGGAGCGATCGCTTATGTCCCAGACCTTCCCGGCATTGGAACGGGGTTGGCTCGCAGACGAAATCAAGACTCAAGAGCCTGAATATCTAAGGAATCGATCTCGATTTCCGTAAGGTCATGCTGAAATGCGTTTGGCCTTCGATGGCCCCGACCGTTTCTTTACCGGACCGGAATTGCGATGGGGCACTTGCCCATCGGTTGATCGGTTCCGTCGGCGGGTTTGCCAGGTGGACCGTGATCACACGGCCCTTCCTGGTCGCCGCGCATGACGAAACCGTCATCTCTCCGTAACCTCGCTGTCATCCATCGTCGAATAACGTCGTCGAATGGCTTTTTCCACCAAGGAACTGACGTTACGGAGACGAGCGATGCCGCGATGCCATCCCCATAACAAACGCGGGTTCACGTTGATCGAGTTGCTGGTCGTCATCACAATCATCGGGGTCCTGATCGCGCTGCTTTTGCCGGCCGTCCAAGCCGCCCGAGAAGCTGCCCGGCGAGCCCAATGCGTGAACAACTTGAAGCAGCTTGCCCTGGCCGCCCACAATTACGAATCCGCCAACGGCTGTTTTCCGATTGGTACGCCGGTGAAGGTGGCTACGTACAGCTCCGGCTGGATTCAGGCGGGGAACTACGATTACGGGCACAGTATCTTCGTGGCGATGCTGCCCCAGATGGAGCAATCGGCCCTCTACAATGCCGTGAATTTCTCGCTGAACATCGAGGTGCCCGAGAACATGACCGTTCAGCGGACTCAGATCAACGCCCTGTTATGCCCGAGCGACGGCACCGCAGGGGAGATCGACACGCCCGCCATGTGGGCGACCTTCCCTGGCATGCAGGTGGCCCACACCAGCTACAGCGGCTGCACGGGAACCTGGTCTCACTGGGCGTGGAGTCCTTCATCGGCGCCATCGCTCGCGGCGCTTGCGGCCCAGGACAACGGGATCTTCTTCGTCAATAGCCGGACGCGGCTGGCCGAGGTGACCGACGGGACGAGCAATACGATTCTCTTGGGAGAGCGAATGCTCTTCGACCGCTATCGCCCAGAGACCAACTGGTGGTTCAGCGGTTGGCTCGGCGCCAGCCTGTTCGACACGTTGACCGCGATGAACCCGCAGCGGCTCACGGCGATTGCGTCCCTCCCCACCCCCAAGCCGGGGGACTGGCCGGGCGTCCAGGACAATCCCCTGTGGAATTCTGCGTCGAGCCGGCACCCAGGAGGAGCCAACTTCGCGATGGCGGACGGCTCGGTGCGGTTTCTCAAGGAGACGATCCAAAGCTGGCCGGTGGATTCCTTTGGCAACCCGACTGGGGTCAAGGACGGTGGCGGCAATATGCATCCCTTTGATGGGACCACGCTCTACACGCTCCTGCCGGGCACGAGTCTGGGCGTCTATCAGGCCCTCTCGACGCGGAGCGGTGGCGAAGTAATCAGCTCTGACAGTTATTGATCGGGAATTAGCCAGTTCTGACGCTTGCTTGCCGCTTCCGATTCGAAGAGGTTCTCGCCGGACCTGCTCGCCAAAGATGGGGGCAGGCTGTTGCACGGTTATATGCCGGAAACAGCCTTGTCCCTATCGCCCCACCACCTCGTCCTCCTGCCCTTTCCTTGCCGTGGCGGTGTCCCATCGTAACACGGAGCTGGAAAGGGATTGTCCATGAGGGCGAATCCGACGACGGGGACCGCAAAGAAATGAGACGGCTCGGAGGACCATGAAATACGGGAAAAACATTATGAATAGGAATGGAAAATGTGAGAACCTCAGCAAAATGTGAAGCATGAATCCGGTTTCTGTGATGAAGATCGGCTCCGCGAATCGCTCGGTCATCAGGTTCAGGAACGGTGTAACAAGGGGACAGAGTCATGACGGCCTGATCAGACCCTGGCGAAAGAGTGCCATCTCTTGGTCAGAACCATAAGGTCCACCCTGCCAGGTATCCAGAGTTCTCTCGCCGCTTGCCACTTCGTTGCGTTCTCCGAACGGAGATGATTCGGGAAACGTATCGAATGCCCGCCTCGATCCGCTCATGCCAAAGATTGCATGATAGCAAGCCGCCTAAGATGCCCCTCAAAAGCAATCTGGGGACAGCCACCTCTATCAGCTCAGGCTTCCGAAGAGATGCGCAACCATCTTGTGATAAAAGACTTATGTCCTCAGAGTGAAGCTACGCAATTCCTCGGAGATCAAGGCTCGATGGGGTGATTGAGAGACAGATCTGGCACATTCTTCTTTGCCTTAAATTTGGGTTTTCGCGAAATTCCTGCTGGTATCGCCGGAACGGCCTGTTCTAATTAAACCAAACAAATCCGCCAGAGCCTCCAGCTTACCTGAGGTCACGTCCTTACTCTCCGAGGATCGCGATGAATCCGCTCGTTCGTTGTTTTGGGAACGGCTTCTACTTGACCACCCCCCCCACGCCACGTCGTCGAGAGTCGCGCAATCGCACGTCGAGTCTCCATGTCAACCGCCGGATGCTGGAATTCGAAGGCATGGATTCACTTATCTTACTTTCAGGACTTGATCCGGCGACGCCGTTCAACTTCTTCATTTTTGGCCCCATGGATGAAATGAACACGGATGTCGAGGGCAGGTTGGCGGTCGGAGGCCCCGCGACCTTGACCAACTTCGGAGTTAACGCCATCCCGGGGCCGGCCAATGCGCTCGTCTCGGGAACCTCGCTCACCTACACCAACGGCACCATCAAGGGGGATTTGCATTACAACGACAATTCCGCCACGCTCACCGGCGTCGCCGTGACTGGCACGACTTACCCTAACTCCACCCCGATCGATTTTGCCGCGGCCAAGACCAGCCTCACCGATTATTCGGGTTTCCTGAGCACTCAGACGTCCACGGGGGCCGTGTCGCTCTCCGGCTCAACTCTGACTCTCACCGGAGATCCATCCAATACGCTGAACATTTTTAACATCACGACAAACGAACTCGAAGCCACGAACAACGGCCGAATTGACCTCACCAACGTTTCTCCCACCTCCACCATTGTGATCAACGTCTCCGGTACGTCGGCGAACATCACGAACACCGACTTTCAGTACAATGGAGTCGGCGGTGACCAGGCCATCGCATCGCGGATTCTTTATAACTTCTCTCAAGCCACGTCTCTGCATTTTCAGTCGGCCAGTCCGTTGGGGAGCATACTTGCCCCCTTGGCCGATGTCACTTCCCAGAACGGAGCGCACATCAGCGGGACCCTGATCGCCGAGTCTCTTTCCGGTACGCTTGAGGGACATGACTATCCGTTCGAGGGAAATCCGCCGCCGATGGAGTCGGAGGGGGAAGCAGATCTCCTTTTAACGAAGTCCGCAAGCACGTTGACTCCCAGCCTCAACGGGACGATCACCTTCACGATCACCCTCACCGACCTTGGCCCCGATCCCTCGCAAGGCGTCTTTGTCTCCGATGTTCTCCCGCCCGGTATCACGTTCGTCTCCGCCACGACCAGCCAAGGCAGTTACAACCACGACACGGGTGTGTGGGATGCGGGCACGGTCACGGTCGGCCAGCCCGCGACGCTCACCGTTGTCGGAACCGTCACCAATTGCTGCCCGATGGTCAACACGGCAAGCATCATCGGGTCTGAGACGACGGACCCCAACGCCAGCAATAACACTTCGAGTATCACGATCACGCCGATCCAGACAGACCTTGCCCTGTCCAAAACCGTGGATAATTCAAGGCCTGCCGTGGGAGATCCAGACACCTTCACGATCGTCATTACCAACAACGGCCCGAATGCCACGTCGGGAGTGGTCGTGGCGGATCAATTGCCTACGGGACTCACCTTCGTCTCGTCGACACCAAGCCAGGGGACCTATGATCCGTCCACGGGGCAATGGACAGTCGGCTCGTTGGCCTCCGGCGCCACCGCGACGCTTCAGCTCCATGTGACGGTCAGTGCCCCAGGCAATTATGTCAACGATGCTGCGATCGTGGCTTCAGATCTGCCCGACTGCATCACGACGAACAACACCGCGGAAGTCGCCCTTACGGTCAATGCGACTCCTCCTCCACCTGCTGAGGCCGATCTCGCTCTCACCAAGACCGCCAGCACGCTAACTCCGAACCTTGATGGGACGGTGACCTATACCGTCACGATCACCAACCTCGGGCCTGACACCGCGCAGGGGGTCTTGGTCTCTGACCCAGTCCCCGCGGGCATCACGTTCGTCTCCGCCACGACCACCCAGGGAACCTATAGCAGCAATACGGCGATCTGGGACGCCGGCACGGTCGCCGTCGGGCAACCCGTGACGCTGACCGTGGTCGGAACCGTGTCCAACTGCTGCCCTATCGTCAACACGGCGAGCATCGTTGGAACGGAGACACCGGATCCCAACCCGAACAACAACACCTCGAGTATCACCATCACGCCGATTCAGACAGATCTCACCCTGACCAAAACCGTGGATAACGCCCGCCCCACCATCGGCGACACGGTGACTTTCTACGTGACGGTGACCAACCAGGGACCCAATGCGACCACGGGTGTGATCGTGGCTGACCCGATCCCTGCCGGCCTCTTGCTAAGTTCGTCGACGGCGAGCCAGGGGAGTTATAACCCAACGACGGGGCAGTGGGCCGTTGGCTCGCTTCCCCTAGGCGCCAGCGCCACGTTGCAGCTCCGCGTTACCACGCTTGTGGCCGCGCAAATCGTCAACGATGCCGCGGTCATCGCGTCGGACCTTCCCGAATGCGACCCGACCAACGACATGGCACAGAGCACCATCGACGTTCAAGCGAACACTTCTGTTGTGGTCACTCCTCCGACGTTGGACGATGTGGCTCGTTACGGTTACCACAACCAACCCACAACCTTTGTGTTGACGTTCAGCTCCCCCCTCGACCCTGCCCGGGCTTCGGACGTCAGCAATTACACGCTAACGCAACTGATTCATGGACGATTCGCGGGGCCGGTCATCCCGATCACTTCGGCCGTCTACAACGCGACGACCGATGCGGTCACGCTCTCGTTCCCCAGGAAACTCAAGCTCCGAGCGACCTACCTCTTGGTTGTGAATGGCACGACCTCAACCGGGATCGCCTCTCCATCCGGGGTCTTGCTCGACGGGCTCAATAACGGCGTTCCTGGAAGCAACGCCTCATGGCTGGTTAGCGGGCATTCCTTGGCCGGGCCCAACCCCTTACTTCAGCCACTTCGATTGGCCTCCCGAGAGATCGAAAGGACAACGCACCCGCTTCTCAGGGCCTCTGCTCAGCACCCAACGTTCAAGGCTCCCCTTTCTTGGCGAGCTTCGGCAACATCTGCGCATCATCAGGGGGCCGCACACGGCATTCTCGCGCGGCACTCGGGACGATAATGGAACCAACCTTTGGTCTTTGAATCATGTCGTCAACTGTACGGCATGGAATTCATGCAAAGGTAAGGGCACTGATTTTATAACTGGTGTGCCATGATTCGGAGAGCATCTCGGAATCAATCTGTCTTTTGCGAGGAGAGGGGATGATCTATGCCGTTTTGGGTTGGCGCTCCATTTTGACTGCGCGATCGTCGTCAGGTCGAATGGCGGCTGGCATGAAGATCGCGGCCGCGAAATAGACCGGAAAGGCTGCGCCGAAACTGACGGAATGGACCACGGCGTAACCGGTCCGCGCAATGGCACCCGCCCAGCCTTTGGTTGAAGGGATGTCGGCATCGGTGGGGGCGGGGTCAATTTCCTGGATCTTACCATTGTCGCGCAGCCATCTCTCCTGAAAGAGGTGCTGAGCGGTCGCCGCCGTCTTACGCGCCACGGAGAAGTTCAACAAGGCTCCCGTGGCGGCCCCGAACACGGGGATGTCTTCAAAGACCTCGATTTGCGTGATCAGAGCGGCGGACTCTTCGATCACGATTTGCTCCTGCGTTTCCTCCAAAAGCAAATCCTCGATCTCTCGCAGCCGTTCCGTCAACTCGGTTCGCCTCTCCTTCGTGTTCGAAATGGCGACCGCGAAAGCTCCGAGTATCCATGCGTTATCCGAGGGCTGGTCGAGCGGGTAGCCATAGCAATGGCCGGTCTTGATGATCGTGCGAAGGCACAACCCGAACAGGAGCGGGACATCGAGCAACGTGGTCCAGATGCCCCCGGCTCCGGTGAGCGCTCCTTCAACGGTGGCAAGACCTTGGGCAAACGTGCCGACTCTTTGAGAGAGCCGGTCGCAGGTCTCGAGCGACTCATGCCGGAGCTGGGAAATATCGTTGACGCCGGCTTTCCGTTTGATGTCATCAGCCGTCGCGGCTCGGTCGGATGCCTTGAATATCGTTTCGATCGCGAGAGTGGCAACCCGGTCCGGAATGACAGCCTCAGCGGCCTTGGCAAGAGGCAGGGCGGCCCGTCGAAATAATTCTCCCAAGGGATTGGGAAAGGCCGATTTCCAGGCCGCAATCTTGTCGGCTTGCTGGGACTCATAATCGGTGAGTCCTTCCCGTTTCCGCGATATTTCGCCCATCGTTGCCTTTCACATGCCGAGGCTGCCAGCGCTTGAGAGTTTCTCAACAAGGGGGCGATGCGATGCCTGGCTTCCCAGAGGATCCGCAAGTTGGGTGCCACCGCAAGCCTAACGGTTTGTTCTGCAAAAGACGAGCGAAGGCCTTCGATCAACGGTAGGCCAAACTCCCCTCCCAGTCCCCTCGGCACCCTCTTCCGGAGGGAAAGGCTCCGCCAGGCGATCTCCCGGTTTTCCTCGACCGTTTGTGACTTGCCGAGGATGTTTCTCGAAGATTAATGACTCATTGGCAATGATGAGAAGAAGCAGGCCCTCGAAGGGATTTGAAGTCCTGATTTATCAGTAAACCAATAATCATAAGATAAATTGTGTGTCTAAGAGAATAAAATCAGACATGGAGCACTCCTGCTGCCCAGTGTGACAGGCACGCCGATGGCGAAGGCCAGACGCCGCATCGGCGAATCCAGCCCGATTCCGACCGATTGCCTCTCCCGTCGGGCGCCGCTAGAATCGCGTCGGTCCCGAGACAATTCGGGGCGCTTGCCGGGCGGCTTCTGAACCGCGATCTCTCCTCGCCCTCGGAACCGATTCCATTGCCAACCCCCATGAAGGAGTCGTGTGTTCATGGTTATACAAAAACGATTTATCGATTTAATGTTCACCTGTTTGTGTGCGTTTCTTGTCCTCGGGGGAAAACCTGCGGCGTCGGACGAGCCTGGGAGTGATCGCTTCGAGATCTCCAAAGAGATGATCCCGATGCGGGACGGCGTGCGCCTCCACACCAAGATCTTCAAGCCCAAGGACCAGAAGTCCGACCTGCCGATCATTTTCTTCCGGACGCCCTATAGCGTGGGCAATGCCGGTCGCCACTTTGTTTCCTATATGAAGGCGCTCGCCGACGAAGGGTACATTTTCGCCTTCCAGGATATCCGCGGTAAGTTCGGCTCGGAGGGGACATTCGTCATGCAGCGCCCCCCTCGCGCTAAGGGGGACGACAAGACCCTCGACGAAGGAACGGATACCTATGACTCGATCGAGTGGCTCCTCAAAAACGTCCCGAAGAACAATGGCAAGGTCGGCATGCTGGGGATCTCCTACGACGGCTGGACCACGATCATGGGGGCCCTGCAGCCCCATCCCGCCCTCAAGGCGATCTCTCCTCAGGCCTCGCCGGCCGACATGTGGCTCGGCGATGACTTCCACCATAACGGCGCCTTCCGCTTGAGCTACGGCTTCGAATATGCCGCGATGCTTGAGGCAAGCAAGGAGACCAAGCCGTTCAACTTCGACCGCCACGACACCTTCGGCTGGTATCTCGATCTCGGCCCATTGAGCAACATCGACGCCAAGCACCTGCATGGCAAAATCCCAACCTGGGCCGACTTCGTCAACCACCCCGACTACGACGAGTTCTGGCAGAAGCAGACCCTCATCCCTCACATCAAGGACGACGTCAGTGTGCCGACGCTCAACGTCGCCGGTTGGTGGGACCAGGAGGATTTCTACGGCCCACTCGCGATTTACGAGGCTCTCGAGAAGCACGACACGAAGGGAATGAACTACCTCGTCGTCGGCCCCTGGAACCACGGCGGCTGGGCGCGAGGGCAGGGGGATAAGCTCGGGCCGATCACGTTCGACTCCGCCACCGCGAAGTACTTCCGCGAAGACGTGCAAGCTCCGTTCTTCGCCCACTTCCTGAAAGGGAAGGGGCCGTTGAATCTCCCCGAGGCTCTGACTTTCGAGCCGGGCTCCAACCGCTGGCGCCGTTGGGATGCCTGGCCCCCCAAGAAGGCGACCGAAGACCGGGCCCTCTATTTTGGGGCCGATCGCAAACTCTCCTTCGAGGCCCCGAAGACCTCCGAGGCGAGCTTCGACGGCTTCGTCTCAGACCCGGCCCACCCGGTCCCCTACCGCCACCGGCCGATCCAGCCGAACTACGGCGAGGCGGGTTCGAAATGGCCCTTCTGGCTGGTGGAAGACCAGCGGTTCGTCGACCGCCGCGCCGATGTCTTGAGCTGGGAGACAACTCCGCTGGAAGAGGATTTGACCATCGCGGGGGAGATCAAGGCGCATTTGTTCGCCTCGACTACTGGGACCGACGCCGACTGGATTGTCAAACTTATCGATGTTTATCCGGAACATAACCCTGAAGACTGGGAGATGGCCGGCTACCAACTCATGGTCTCGAACGAGGTCTTCCGCGGCCACTACCGCAAGGGGTTCGAACACCCCGAGCCGATCCCGGCGGCCGAGGTGTTGGAATATGCCTTCAGCCTGCACACGCAGGACTACACCTTCCGCAAGGGGCACAAGATCATGGTCCAGGTGCAGAGCACCTGGTTCCCTCTGATCGATCGCAACCCCCAGACGTTCGTAAAAAACTTCTTTAAAGCCAAGGAGAGCGACTTTCAGTTGGCCCATCATCAAATCTACCGCACCGCAAGCCAACCCTCCCGGGTCGTCGTGCCCGTGGTCGTCCGGCCCTCACCGTGATCCTTCCCGACGACGGAATTTCAAGAAGGCCGGTCTTTCCCCACGCCGCTTGCGCTCGGCCTAACTCAAAGAAACTGCCATCCCCTCGTTCTCACCAGCAACGGCAAGGCGGAACGGGTCGTTCAGGACACCGCCTTGTACCAAAAATTGCTCAAACCAGAGTGGTTTGCAATCGGGTTGCGCTCGCGAGTTTTAGGAAAACCCCGGGTTTGTAAAGTATCCATGGGTGGCAGGGTCAAGTGAGTACACTTGACCCTGCTACCCTGATTGTATTGCAGGGGGAAAGCCCAACACATCAAGACTTTGTACGCTAGCTGAATGAAAACCGCTCTAGCTGAGTTTGGAAGACAAGAGGGCCGAAGCGCGATGCCAAGCTAGCAATGCCTGTCCTCGTTTTTCTTTTCATGGGCATACCGCTCAATCCGAGCACACATCGATGATTCCGCTTGCGGAGCCCTGGCCGGGTGCTCCATCGACCAGCCTCTCACCGTCCCTCGAGCAAGAAAAACCCATCGACTTGATTCAAGTCCCAGCCCGACGATTGTGTAACTGAATGAAGGGCCAGCGCAGACTCCGCGGTGTCGACATCACAGACCTGAAGCAGGAGGCTTTCCGAGCGGTCGTCGTTGCCATCGAGCGGTAGGGTCGCGACCTGGAGTGGGCCCGTTCTGCGGCAGGCTCTTCACGATTGCGCACTCTGACCATTCAACTGCTGGGCGACCGGCACTTTGAGGGAACCCTGCCATGGCGAATCGGCTGGTCTCTTGCGACGCAAACCGGTTGCGGTCTTACCTGAACGATAGGCTCAGCGCCGGCGACCAGGCCGAGTTGGCCGACCCTCTCGATCGCAGCGGCACCTGCCATCGGACACTGAAAGGGCGCGCCGCTGGGAGCTGGAGCGCGCTGCCGCCGCTCGGGCGTTTGACCGATCCGCTGATGCCAGATTTCTCCCCCGACGAGAAGCCCGGCCGCCCGCGGGAGAAGCTTGGGTTGTCGGCCGGTCGTGAGAGGAATGACGACGGTTTGCGGAAGACGCGCTGGTTGCGATCCCGCATCGCGACGGGCGTTGCGGCCGTCCTGCTCGTGGCTGGTCTGGCCGCTGCCGGGATGTCCCCCCGCACTCTCTTCGGATCGCCTCCTCCTTCCGTTGGCCTCGCCTATGCGCTCGGCGCCGGCGATGGGCCCGAGCAGGGGGGAAAACCCGCGCAAGTGGCCATCACGGATCACGCCGGCGCCAACCCGACGATCGTCGGCTCAGGTAAACCCGCGACGAAACGGTGGGACCTCGCCGACTTCACTGAGGTCGAGGTCTCGCATCCGTTCCATGCCGAGCTGACCCGGGCGGATCGTTTCGCGGTGACCGTCACAGCCGATGACAATGTGCTCGAGCACGTCCAGGTCACCAAGGAGGGCACCCGGCTCCGGCTCCGGCTTGAGGACAACCAGAGTTACCGCCTGCACCGAGATTCGCTCAAGGTGGCGATTGCCCTGCCGGACCTGGTGTCGCTCAGCTTGAGCCATGGCGCTCGCGCGTCGATCGGTGGGTTCGAGTCGAAACGGCCGTTCGAAGCGAGGGTGATCCACGGAGGCCGGCTGGAGGGGTCGATCGGTGCGGGGCCTCTCGTGCTCAACGTGATGCACGGCGGTAAGATCGCCCTGAAGGGGACGGCTGAAGTCGCACGGCTCACGGCGCTCCACGGCAGTCAATTGGCGCTGGAGGGGCTGGTCATCCGCGACGCTGAGATCGAGCTCGCGCACGGCGCCAGGGCGACGATCAATTCCCGCCCCGAGAAGGGCCTCAAGGCGAGGGTGGCCCATAGCGGCACCCTGGCCGGGACGGTCCAAGGAGGGGTTGTCAATCTGAAGGCCGAACATGGAGCAGGTGTCACTTTGAAGGGCTCCGCCCAGTCGGCGGCGATCACGGGAGGCCACAGCGGCCGATTCTCGCTGGGCGAGCTCACCCTTGATGCCGCGGATGTCCGCCTCGAACACGGGTCGTCAGCCACGGTCGATGCCAAGAGAAAGCTAGATTACCGGCTCAACCATTCATCTCACCTCAAATACCTGGGCAATCCCACGATCGGCCGATCCTCCGCGGGCCGTGAATCGTCGGCGCAAGCGATTCGGGCCGAAGACCTGAAGGACGCGGCCGGCGCCGCCCCCGCAACGAAGCCAGCAGAGGCCGACGGACGAGAAGATGGCAGCGAGACCATCACGATCCATCTGAACAACAATCAGTCTAGCCGCCACGACGCGATCGAGGGCTCCGGCCAGCGGATCACCAAGACGGTCGACATCAAGGACTTCACGGCGATCCGGATCGACCGATTGATCGTCGCCGATATTACGAGGGCCGACTCGTTCGGGGTTAGCCTGACAGCTGACGACAACATCCTGGGCCGCATTGAGACGATCAAGGAGGGCTCGACCCTTCGGATCCGCCTGGCGGAGGGGAACTACCGGCTGCGCGAGCGGCCGCATGCGACGATTACTCTGCCCGCCCTGGATGCAATCGACCTCGACGGAGCCTCCAAGGCTACGATCCAGGGGTTTGCGTCGGACCGGCCTTTCCGCACCCGGATCAGCGGCGCTAGCGCGTTGGAGGGATCGATCCAGGCCGGGGATGTCGATTTCAACATCAGCGGGGCCAGTACGGTGGCGCTGCGAGGTGCGGCACGGAGCGCTCGCCTAGTCGCGAACGGGGCCAGTAAGCTGGACCTGGCTGGCTTGAGCCTCAAGGCGGAGAACGTGAAAGTCGACGTCGAAGGCGCGAGCTCGGTACACCTTGGCGGCTCGGCACAATCGGCCGTGCTCAAGGCCGAGGGCGCGAGCCGGCTCGCTCTGGCCGACCTGGTCCTTGAGACCGCGGACGTCACACTCACCGGCGCGTCGAACGCCACGGTCCAGGCCAAGCGTTCGTTGAATTACGAACTCCACGCCGCATCGCGGCTGGAGTATAGCGGACAGCCGACCATCGGCAAGGCCGAGCGGCACAGCGCGTCTTCCGTCTCCCATCGTTGATGGACCTGGCAGGGTATTACACGTTAGCGGCGGCTCATCGTGAGGGTGGGCCGCCTTGCCAAAGAGACGACGCGACGGAACGCATGATCATCTCAAAATATTTATTATACAAAAAATCATTGGGATCTTTGCGCTTTTCCTCGCGTCCCCCCATTGAGTGAGCGCCCGTTCCGACTGCGAACAGGCGGTGACGACCAACAAGCCGGAATCCTTCACGTATCGCCAGGTTGGTGGGCGCTCGCAAGGCCTACGTCCTCGTCCTTAGTAGGGTATTTTGCACCAATCCGAACGGTGCTGGGATCTCATCGATTCGATCGTTCGGCGGCGACAAGTTCCACATCTCCGAGCTCGAGCGGCTTATCGCTGCGCCCGCCTGGGATGTTGGGGACGACAGTCGTGCCGGGAGTCACCGACCACGAACGTCGGTCCTGCCTCGTCGACCTCATGGGCAAGACGGTCCACTCGTAAGTTCCGGCCGTGACATCCTCGATCCGGAACGAGCCGTCGGACTCCACCTTGACGGGATAGTGGCCGAGCAGGGCCCGATCGCGCTCTTGCACGTACGCCTTCCCGGCTTCGGTTTGCAGCCAGACCTTGGCCCATTCGGCTCGCTTCGGTCCGATCAAATTTCCCGGCACATCGATCCGGGGAAGCTTGAGTCCGAAGCTGAGAGTGATCGTCGGCGCGCTCCAATCGACACCAGGTGATGTATCCTTCTTCTGGATGAACCGGCCGACGACGGGCCGGCCGGTCCCTCCGATTGCGACTTGAACCGTCGCGCCGGGTGCCACATTGATGGGTACCCAGGGGCCGGCGGACCAGGTCCCTCGAGAGATCGTGATCTGCCGACCGATTCGCGCCTCACCGGGGATGACCCGCTCGAGAGCGAAGTGTCCCAAGCCATCGGTCTCGGTCTCGTCTTGGTCGTCTCGGACTCGCGGGTCATCCCGGCCCAGCATCGGCCCTCGGAACAGAGCGATCGTCTGGAAGGCGCCTGGCCTGGGGCCGACCTTGAGGGTACCCTCCACGCGGCTCCAGGGGCGGATCGTCATCGTGTGCGATCGGGCGAAGTCTTCCGCGGGGATCCGGACGTGGCCACGCTCGTGGTAGGCCAGGATGACCGCTGGCTCCGCTTGATGCGGAAAGGCAAAGCGGCCGTCGGTGCCCGTCTTGACGGTCGGGTGTTGCTGGGGGTTGGCATCCCGCCCCTTAGTCAGCTTGACTGGCTGCGATTTCGTGGCCAGGGTCACGATCGCGCCGGCGGCGGGCGTTCCATCTGGGAGCAGGACGGTCCCCGACAATGCCGGATCGCTGGGCAGGGTACCCCGCGTCAGCTTGAAGTCGAAGCTCTGCCGTCCCTCGGTACTCCGGAATCCGCGTGAGACGGCCGGGATGTAACCTTCCGCCTCGATTCGAAGTCGGCGGACCTCGCGGCCCGACGACGCGAAAATGGCCTCATAGCGACCGTTGTGCAGGTGATGGGCAAGGTCGCCGACCCAGCGCTCCGGTTTATCCTTCGAGGTCTCGCCGACGAGCAGAGTAAAGTCCTTGATCGGCTGGTGGGTCTCGACATCGACCACCGATCCGCGAATCGTGAGTTCGGGGGCCAACGTGATGAGGTGCTCCCCGTCGGTCGCCCGCAATGTGCGTTCACTGACCATGAAACCCGGCTTGTAGGCGCGCAGGGTGACTGGCTCCGCAGGCTCGTCGGGGATGCGGAACCCGCCGTCGGCGGCCGACTTCGTCCATGGGGCGATGAGGTTCGGGAACTCCGCCCACTCCGCGACGCCGATCGAAGCATCCGCCACCGGCTCGCCGTCGGGGCCCACCACGCGGCCGACAATGGCCTGGCCGGGACCGAGCCGGAACTCGATGGGGAGCATTCGACTTCCCACCCCGACGCGTTTCAGTTCGGGAGCGTGACCGGCCGCACGAACCGTGAGCACGAGCTCCCCGGGTGCGACGTGTGGGAACGCGAAACGACCCTCGGCGTCAGTCCTCGTCGTGCGCAGCGTGTTCTCCTGGAGCGAGTCACCCCACTTCACCTGGGCGTCGGCGATCGGTCGACCTCCCCGGTCCACGACCTTCCCCAACACCAGCAGGCCAGGCTCCATAACCATCATCGCGGTCCGGTTCCGCAGGGCGGACGCCGATGGCCCCTTGTGGAAATACTGCTCGCTCACATGGTCCGGATGCTCGAGCCGGAACTGCAGGCCATCGAGGTCCGCCGGAACAAAGTTGCAGACCCAACGCCCCTGGGGGTCGGTCTTCACCGGTTCACGCGGAAGTGAGGGACGAGGGGTTCCATCCACGCCGAGACCATCCGAGATCATCAGGTAGACCAGGGCCCGTTCGATGGGCCGGCCTTGCGGATCCTGAATCACACCTCCGATTGTCGTTCCCGGTTCCAGTTCCAACTCCAGCGATTGCGGCAGTGTAAAACGCACGGAGTCCGCGATCCCGCCCCACTTGACCCATGTCGGCACGAATCCTTCTTTGCTAGCCCGAACCCAGATTCCCGTCCGTTGCACATCGGGGACGGCGAAGACGTATCGCCCCGACGAATCGCTGGCGGCCTTCGTTCGCGTGTTGCCCCCCGCGATGTCCAACGCGACACCAGGCAAGGCTTTCCGGGTCCGCTTGTCGACGACCCGGATCTCCATGGATTCCCCCGGCCGGGCTGTTTCGGGCCGGTCGGGAGGATCTTGGACTCTGGCCTCGTCGGGACGGGCAGATCCTTGTGGTTGCCTGGCGATCGAGCCTTGTTTATCTGGGCCGCTCTGCGCGAACGCGCAGGCTAGGGCAATCAGCGTGGTGCCGGCAATCACCGACAGCGACATCGCGGCGACCTTCCATCGGGAGACCCGCATCGTACCGATCACTCCGTCTACGAGCGCCACGACCGTGGCCGAACTTGCGACCGCCGCGAGCGAGCCGCCCGCTGAAGCGTGTTGCAGGAGATGGATCGTCGACGCCGCGAGCGCCTTGGGAACCACGGCTGGGGTCGATGTCGAGAACGACTCCGCCCCAAGCAATCCGATGTTGGGGGCGAATCCTCGCCGGGTTAGGCGAGACCGCAAGCGCTCGCGCGCCCGGGCGAGTTGTCCTTTGATCGTTGCGGGAGTCCGGTTGAGGCGCCGCGCGGCTTCCTCGTAGCTGAGGCCTTCCAGGTAACAGAGGATCACGGGTTTGAGGTACTTCTCGGGGAGACGGCGAATCTCCTCGTCGAGTGCGAGTGACATCCGATCCTGATCACCGTGTACGTCGAGTTCGATGGCTTCCGGCTGCGCCGCCTCGAGCTCCTTCTTGCGGCGACGAGTCGCATCGCCACGGGCGCGTAAGGCCACACGGTAAGCGACTCCGTAGAGCCAGGGACTCACCCCGCTGGGATCGCGCAGCGAATCGATCTTACTGAGCAGGATCAGAAACGTCGCTTGGAACGCATCCTCGGCGTCATGCGGGTTCCAGAGAAGGCGGTGGCATACTCCCCAGACCATCGGACCGTGACGGAGGACGAGAGCCTCGAAGGACGACTCGTCACTTTGCGCGCAAACGCGTTCGAGCAACTTGTCCTCCGGCAAACCGGAGACAGTCCCGACCCTGAATATCCGCTCGATCTGCTGGAGGAGGGCGCCGTGATGTGCGCCTCGCATACGTGTGGCTCTCCTTCACGATTCGTCTCTTCACCAAGGTACTGCGTCGGAAACGTGGATCGGACCGGATTTTTTCGAAGGTGCTATCCGAAAGGCGGCTGGAGGTGCGGAATGGGGCCTGGCCAGCGCGAAGGTCAGATAGCCAGCGACGCGAAGCTGAAGCGATTGTAAGCTCGCCGCTGCCCATGGACCAAAAGCGGGGCGCGTTCGGAGAGCGTGAAGTCCCCGACCAGATCCTCGGACGAGATCTCTGTAGGGAGCCCTCTACGCTGTTCCCGCTTGGTGTCATTCAGGACGCGGATGGCATTGAGCCACGTCTGCTCGGGTGGCTTCCGCTCCGTTATGCGACCAGCGGTGCTCTAGGGGCGGTTTGAGATCTCTTAAAGACGACTGCCAGCCCGACGATGATAGCCACCATCCCGACAAGGGCACCCAGGGATAGCAGATTGCCGAACACCAGCCAGTCCATGAGGGCCGTGCCTGGAGGCACGAAGTAGAACAAGCTCGTCACGTTCACGAGATTGCCCGAGCGAATCAGCCGGTAGAGCAGCAGTGTCGCCATCACGGAAATCACCACACCCATCGCAAAGAGTGAACTCAAAAAACTCATGTTCACGTCAATACGAATCATTTCGAAAGGAAGAAGCAGCGTGCAAAGTGCCAGGCTTATGGTGTACTGAAGGGGCAGGACGTGAGAAGGAGCCTGGTCAATCTTCTTCTGTTCGATCGTCCCGTAGGTCATCGCGGCAAGGGCCGCCAAGGCGAACGCGATACCCTCGATGCCGAGGCGAGTACGGAGAATGTTCTCGAAGACGAGCACCAGGCCGCACAGAGCAATCGTGAGCCCGGCGAGCCGCCGTTTAGACAGAGGTCGTTCGGTGAGAACCAACGTGAGTATCGGCTGGACCCCGAGTATCGTCGCGAGGATCCCCGGGGTCACGCCGCTGGAAAGAGCGAGCAAGTAGGCGACGGCATAGAGCCCTGAGAGCACGAATCCAACGCGAGCGACTTGCCAACGGGTGCCTTCACGCGGAAGCAGCGACTGACGGGTAACAAGGGCGGTAGCTGCAAGCACTGCGATTGCGAGCGAAAATCGCATCGCGGAAAAGAGAAACGGACTCGCATTGGCGAGTCCCCATTTGGCGAAGAGGGCACCACCGCTCCAGAGCAAGACGAAGAGCGAGGTGGGACCAGCGGCACGATGGCCCGCGTCTTCGCGTCGATTCCAGAAATATTAGGGCCTTTATGGTTGTTGCACGCGAAGCAGGCAAGGCAAAGGTTACCAGCCCGCGTGGGGCCGCGATGCTTCTTCGCGATGATGTGGTCGATCTCGAAGGAAAGCTCATGGTTCTCTTGGGATAGCTGGCAGTATTCGCAACGCCTACCAGCCCGTTGCCACACCGTCTCCTGGAGAGACTGTTCCATGTCCGCTCAGTGAGTCTTAGCCTACCGTGGCATGCTCCGTTCCTTGAGGGAACGCCGGGCTTTCGACTTCATCAACGACAGGATATGCCCCACCCTTTCGTAATTATTGATTTCGGCCTGCTCTTCCGGCGTCAGCGTGCCTTCACGGGTTTGGGTGGACAGATGCCGCATCCGCTCCCTATCGTCCGGAGAAAAGTCGAGGACAAGAATGGCTCGGGCAGCCGCAGCCGGTAATGTCGCCTGGTCGGGTTCTAAGACACGGCTGAAGATCGCCACCTCGCTAGTGCCGCCCCGAGCCGTCACGTGAACGGCTCCTTTATTCTCACCGGAGTGTGTCGTGGCTGTCCCCATGTGCGTTCTTTTTTGCGTAAGTTACTTCTGTGAGGGAGTATAGCGCGATCCTCAATCCAGCGTAAATCGGAAAGAGCATCACCCTTCCCACCCGCCTTGAGGCTTTGATTGGCAATTGCATTAAGGAAAGAGAATAAATGAGAGCATGGTAATGTGATTTTGATGTCGAGTGTGAGCAGTCTTCTGCTGGGGTGAATAACTCCTAATTAAGACCGACGATGCCGATCGCGACGACCGTTGCTGGGTTTCACCACCCGAATCCTGGTCCGGTGGGGGCGAGGGCCATGCCGTGTTCGATGATGGGGCGGGGGTTGGGGCCGGAGGGGAGGCCGGTTTCGAGCCAGGCGGCGGTGGGGGCGCACATGAGGAGGCTCAAGGCTTCGGGGCCGCCGCCGTGGGAGGCGTAGGGGGTGCCGAAGGCGGAGGCGAGGGCACCGATGGCGCGGATCTCGGTGGGACCGCCGGCGCGGCGGAGGTCGGGCTGGATGAAGTGACAGGCGCGCCGGGAGAGGAAGCGAGCGAAGGATTCGCGGCCGTAGAGGTTTTCGCCGGTCGCCAGGGGGACGGTTAGACGCGATGCGAGCTCAACGTAACCCTCGAGGTCCTGCGCGGGGATCGGTTCCTCGAGCCAGTAGATCTTCCACTCGGCCAGGGCTTGGCCGCGGCGGAGGGTTTCGGAGACCGTCCAGACCTGGTTGGCGTCGGTCATGAGCGCGACCCCAGGACCCACTTCTTTGCGAACGGCTTCGACCCGCTTCAGGTCTTCTTCGAGAGTCGGGGCACCGATCTTCATTTTGACCCCGGTGAAGCCGACATTAACGGCCTCGGCGCATTTGCGTCTGAGGGTGTCGAGGTCGTAGTTGAGCCAGCCGACCATCGCGTAGGCAGGGAGCCGGTCGCGGCAGGCTCCCCAGAGCTTATAGCAGGGGACGCCGCAGCTCTTGCCCACAAGGTCCCAAAGGGCGACATCCAGGGCGCTCAGGCCGAACGTGGCCAGGCCGAAAGTGCCGTGGTATTCTGTCTCGCGCTTCAGGTCCTCGAGAATTTGGGCGACGAAGAAGGGATCGCGGCCGATCAATTTAGGAGCGAGCTCGGTTTCGATCAGGGTCGCGAGGGTTTTGGGCGCACCGTCAATTCGGCCGAAGTGGCTATTCGAACGCCCGACCAGGCCGTCGTCGGCGATGATTTCGACGTCGACCGACCCTCCTCCGGAAAGGGTTTGCAAGGCGTCTCGAATCGGTTCCTTGGCGGCGGGGCGTACGCTGAATTTGACGTCAACTCGTTTGATGCGCATGGCGGCAGGTCATGGGCTCGGGTTGAGGCTCGTGTCTTGTGGCTGAACCATGACGGTGTCGACCACGTAAATCAAGGTGGTACCCGCGTTTTCCAGAAAATCGCCCGGATTCCCCCGAAACCCTTCGTGGACACCGCGTCCCCTCAAAGTCAAGAGGAATTGGATTGCTCCTTAGGTCGTAAGCCTGTAGGATCAATGGATGGAGTCAACGTATCGTTGAACGCGGGAATCGGCAGACTTGGTCTCGAACGAGTCCGTTGCGCGACTCGGAATGATTTGACCCTTCGTCTCGGTTGCGGGATCCAAGGGCAGTCCCGAGGAGATGGAAACCGTGGGGATTCGAGCCGTCGTTCGCGGACAACTCAGCGCTCGAATGGATTCGGTGGCCGAACCTTCGGTCAGTGAACGGGAGGAATCGGGGCTAGGTGGCGTGCTCCGCCGGCTCGATCAACGCTTCCCTGCGCTCTCGCAATGGCTAGGTGGCCGTCTCGATATTGAACTCCCCGCGATCGCGGTGAGTGTGGCGGTCCATACGGTCTTTCTGATTGTGCTGGCGACCGCTGGCTATGCCGTACACAGGGAGGCTCAGCGCGAGTTCTCCACGAGGGTGGTCGACTCGGCGATTTCCAGCGACCTGTCGGCGAAGGTCGAGTTTCAAGACCTCGACATGGGGGACAAGCCTCTCACGTCGACCCCCGCGGCAGGGAGCTTCGCCCCCAATCTTTCTCCCTCGGTGGTGACCCCTCCTTCCACGAAGTCGTCCGCTCAGCCGGCGTCGGTTTCGACTAACGGCACTTCCGCTCCGCAGCTCGCTTCGATCGATATCAGCCAGGCCGTGCGTGTGGCTGTCCCCACGGCGTCGATGCTTGGCCAGAATGTGTCGATCAAGGGGAGTGGCGTCGAGCATGCCGGCACCGTGGAAGGGGCCGTCGACCGGCTCGCTGAGGAGATCGTTCGCCACCTGGAAAAAGGCAGGACCCTGGTGGTCTGGGCCTTCGACGCCTCGGGCAGTCTCCAGGTCGAGCGCGAGCGGCTCAGCAAGCATATCGAGACCGTTTACAAGCACATCAACCAGCTTGACGGCAAGGATTTGAGTGAAGACGGCGGCCTTTTGACCTCGGTTGTCGCCTTCGGTCATGACCGTAAGGCCATGACGACCGCTCCCACCGAGAGCAGCGGCGAGATCATCGAGGCCATCAACGCGGTTCCCCTGGATACCACGGGCATTGAGACCACGTTCGGGACCGTCTCTGAGATCGTCCACCGCTGGGGCCGATACAAAGACAAGAAGGGGAACGTCTACCACACCATGGTGATCGTCGTCACCGATGAGGTGGGGGATGACGAACCTCGGCTCGAAGAAGCGATCGAGGTTGCGTCGCGTGCCAAAGTGCCCGTCTATGTGCTCGGCTCGCAGGCGCTCTTCGGACGGATCGATGGCTACATGAATTACACCGATCCCAAGACCAAGCAAACCTTTTATGGTCTGCCGGTCCGGCAGGGGCCCGAAAGCGTATCGCTGGAACAGATCAAGCTGCCGTTCTGGTATAGCGGCTATCAATACGACATGCTCGACTCCGGGTTTGGGCCCTATGCTCTGAGCCGGCTGGCCCGCGCGACCGGAGGAATTTACTTCCTGACCCGAATGGGAACCGAGCGAATGGGGTTTGACCCGGTTCGCATGCGCGAGTACAACCCGGACTGGGTGAGTCGTGAGCAGTATGAAGCGGCCTTGTCTCGAAGCCCGATCCGGCAGGCGGTGCTGGCGGCGGCCCAGTTGACCCAGCAACGGATGGGGCCTCAACCGTCATTGACGTTTCCGGCCGCTGATGGACCCGAGTTCAAAGAGGTGATGGCCGATAATCAAATTAAGGTCGCACTCACAGCCAATGTTGTGGATGAGGCCTTAGGACCCATCATGCAGGCCGCCAAGTATCGAGACAAGGAACCGTCGAGGCGGTGGCAGGCGCATTATGACCTGATCCGGGGCCGGCTCCTGGCGATGAAGATTCGGTGCTACGAGTACAACTGGGCCTGCGCCACGATGAAAAAGGACGCTCCCAAGTTCCAGAATGCAAATTCAAACGCCTGGAAGCTCGTTCCAAGCCCCGAAGTCCGTTACAGTGACAAGGCGGCGGCAGCGGCTAAGCAAGCACAAGATCTCCTCAAGCGTGTGATCTCCGAACATCCTAATACCCCCTGGGCCTTGCTGGCTCAGCGCGAGTTAAAGGACGACTTCGGCTTCAAGTGGGTGGAGACCTACGTCAAGCCGATCCAGCGCCCCAAGGAGACGGACGCGGAGAAAGAGGAGAAGAAGAAAAAGATGATGAACATGCCGAAGCCTCCGGAACCTCCTAAACTTTGATTGGATCCAATCCTCCTGACTCGTTGGGGATGAAGTGCCATGGATCTGCACGTCCCTGCTCCATCGTCCTCGTCGTCGAGTGACGGCCTGTACGAATTGGCGGAACCGACGCCACCGTTGGTGCCCCCCTTGGCCTCGCCCCAAGCCCTGTCTCTTATACACATCTAGATGTGTATAAGAGACAGCCCGAAACCCCTTCTCCTGAAGCCGCCGCTTCGGCAGAAGCCGAGCAGGCCGCCCAGCCGGCGGCCGCCAAAACGCGCTCAAGGGGTTTGCTGGCCGGGCTGCTGAAGCGGGGTAACAAGGCGGCCAAAGACGTTGCCGAGGAACCCGCCGCCGATGAAGCCAAGGCCGCGAAAGCGAAAAAGAAACGGCGCAAGCGGCGACGGTATGATGCCCCTTCCTGGGGGGTCTCCCTGGTCGTCCATGTCGTCGTCCTGGGTGCGCTAGGCGCGGCGACCTTCACCACCGAAGCCCGCAAGCTCGTGGCCAACATCAACTCGGCCCTGGTCTCGGGTAAAGGTTCGGAAGAAGAAGCTCTGCATGTCCTGGCCACGCCGGGAGAGCAAAGAAGCGATCAGTCGGTCGGCAGCGACGGCTCGCCGAGCGCTGGGGCCGCGGGAGAAGGGGGAGGGAGTGGGTTTACGGGCATTGGTACCGGCCCCCCCTCGGCCACACCCAAGGTTCAGGGGGTCGGCAACGGCGTTGGTGAAGGGAACAGCCTTCCCGGCGTCAAGGTTGTGGCCCAGGTCTCGGGCCTGAACTTACTCCCCTCGGCTGCCAAGCTCGGAGTCGACCTTGGCGGTGGAGGCATGATCGCCGGAGACGTCACATTCGAGGCCAAGGACGTTGGCGAGTCGCTCGATCAAATCGCCCGCGAGATTCTTCGCCACCTGGCGCAACACAAGCTGACGGTCGTCTGGCTCTTCGACGAGTCGGAGAGTATGAAGGACGACCAGAAGGCCATCAAATCGAAGTTCGACCGCGTTGCCTCTGAACTCAAGGTCAACGTCGATACCAGCAAGAAGCAGTCCGCGGCCCTCAACCACGCGATCGTCGGTTTTGGTAAGGAACTCCACTACGAGCTCGAAAAGCCGACCATCGACATCGACCTGATCGGCCAGGCCATCGACCGCCTCCGAGTCGACGACTCGGGAACCGAAAACACGATGGAGGCGCTCGCAACGGTCATCAACCACTACTCGTCGCTCATCAAGAAAGACCGCCGGCTCTTGATCGTATTGGTGACCGACGAGTCGGGCGATGACGGCAGCCGGGTCGAAGAAACCCACCAGATGGCCGTGAATCTCAAGGTGCCCATCTACGTCATCGGCCGACAGTCTCTCTTCGGCTACGACATGGCCCACCTGCAATACATCGACCCGGTCACCAAGGACGTCTACTGGCCGGCCATTCGGCGCGGTCCCGAGACCGCCGACATCGAGCTGCTCCAGTGGGACGGCCTGCACGACCGCTGGGACGAACAACCCTCGGGATTCGCCCCCTACGAGCTGGCCCGCATCGCCAAGGACTCCGGTGGTATCTACTTCCTGCTCCCCAGCGAAGAGAACATGCGGGTTCGCCAGCGCGAGAAGTTGTACTCGATCAAGACGCTCAAAGAATACGTTCCCGAATACGACAACCGCCTCGCTTACATGGAACGGCGGAACAAGTCGGAGTTCCGGCGAACGCTACGCTTGATCATCGAAGAAACGCGGTCGAAGTCGAGCGAAGATCACGGTTTCATCTTCCGCCGCCACTTCCCCATCATGCCGGAAGAACTGGTTCCGGCTTGCACGGCCGAATATCAGAACGCGTCTCAGAAGCTACAGGCGCTGCTCCAGATCCAGAAGCGGCTTGAAGGACTGCAAAAGCTTCGCGATCGCGAACCTCTCAAGCGCTGGCAGGCCCACTACGACCTGATGCTCGCACAGATCGTGACCTATCAAGTCAAGGCCTATGAATACATGGCCTGCATGGAAGAGATGGGCAAGAGTCCTCCTCGCCCCAAGGTCATGCCCAGCGCCGACATGATCGTCGAATGGGTTATCGACCATTCGCACGATCGAAAAGCCCCGAAGAATCAGACCGAGAAGAAGTACCTCGAAGCTCAGAACTTGCTCAAGAAAGTCGTCGAGCTTCACCCCAGAACCCCCTGGGCCGACCTTGCCCAGGATGAGCTCAACCGCGGCCTAGGTTGCCAGCGCAACGAGTGGCACCACAACCCCAAGTACTACGAACGCTCCAAGCTCGTTCCGAAGTATTGAGCGATGAGTGAGTCAAAGCCCCCCATCACCCGTTGAGTTGATGGGGGGCTGATTTTTTTGGCGGCTTCCCGTTGAAGGGGCGTCCCGGACCCGATCTCGCTGTTTCCAAGAAATGTTGCGGCAGCCACATTCCCCGCGGCGTTTTCCGAACCAGAGTCGGAAAACGCCGCGGGGAACTTGTTTCCTGGTGGACTCACCGGACTTGGGGAGGCTCCCTGATCGAGAGGGGTTCTCCTTGGGATGGCCACATCTTCGGGGTTGCAAAAAAGTGGAGTAAACGGAGAAGGTAGTATCTGTTGATTTGGCTTGGCCCCACCGCTTGAGCGAATCCTCATGATCACTGAGCATGGTCATCAAAGACGGGTTTTGCCTTTGGTCCTCGTACCTTTGGCTTTGCTTGTGGTTGTGGTTAGCATCTCGCGATCTCGACATGATGATAAACGCCCTGCGGAGATCGACGAGCTTTACTGGATAGGCTCGGCCTACTACTTCGACCTCGCGTTCGTACGTGGTGATTGGAAACACCCGGACTGGCAGTTGTTGCCTGCGCGGGAGAATCCGCCGGTCGGGAAATACCTGATCGGAGCCGCGTTGTACCTGGCCGATGTGCATATCACGTCCCCTGACCGGCTCGGGTCGTTCTTCATGGCGTTCCATGATTGGGGATGGGGGAAAGGGAAGGCTCGCGAGAAGCGGCAGGCCGTGGCCGACCGCATGTCGCCGTCAGCCAGACAAGCGATGGGCAATGGTTTCTACCAACCACTTACGCGATACGAGCTGCGCGTTGGTCGAGCGTTAATGGCGGCCTTCGGTTTTCTCTGCGCTTTGGGAATCGCCTCCATCGGCCGTGCGATTTCGGGGCCGAGGACGGGGGCGCTAGCCGCCCTGGCATTTGTGTTGCATCCGGCGATCATTGGTATCTACACTCGAGTTAGTGTGGATGTTATTGCTCTCTGCTTCTCGATCCTGGCCGTTCGGCTCCTTCTGGCCATTCTGGATTCGACCTGGAGGGATGCGGGACTCTCCATGAGCCGGGCTGCGGTGCTCGCGATCGCGATGATGGGAGCGCTGGTTGGAGCTTGCGGATCGAAGATGAATGCCCTGATCGTCGTGGCGCTTGCGGCCTCAACCTGGCTGTACGCGTGCGTGAAGATCGTGCTCTCCAAAGGGGAAAAATCAAGCCGGCCCGCTTGGGCGCTCGGCATCGCCCTGGCTGCGGCTCCCTTCGTCTTCATTGCGCTCGACCCGACTCTGTATCCTGCCCCGATCTCCGGCTTGCATGCGTTGACGGAAGAGCACCGGCTGACCGCCCTGATTCAGAAGGAATTCCTGGTGGGCAATGACTCCTGGCTACCCGCTGGCTCGCCTCGGGCCTTTGCCGTGGCGTCGCTCGTTGGCATCCGAGCAGAATTGTTCCTGTTGCTGGCCGTCGCCGCTCTCTGGCAATCGGCGGTCGGACTGGGGCGATTCTCCGCGACCACCGTCGTCTGTCTTTGGTGGTGGATCGGTCTTACCTTGGTGGTCTTGTGGATCCCTTTCCCCTGGGGCCGCTACGTCGTGCCGATAATCCCGCCGGGCCTGCTGCTGGTGGCCAAAACACTCCTTGAGCTTGGCGGTTCTTTCTGCCGCCGCCCGGATCATCCCCCTTTGATGGATGGAGGGTGATGCGTATGCGTGTTCGCTTTTTGCGAAGAGAGACTCCCGTTCTTGCCCTTTTCTTTGGGCTGAAAGGAAGTCCTCTCGAGAAAAGATTTGTGCCTACTTGTATGGAAAGGGCCAACGGCTATGGCACTTGAGAAGCGAAAGGCGAGGCGTTGAGGCTCACTCTTATCCAAAGAATGGATAGAGCTTCTTGGCTCGAGGCAAAAATAGCGATCGGCAACCTGGTTTGGCGATCGCTGAGGACAGTTCTTGTCTTCAACGATTCCCAAGCCAGAATTGCCGTCTCGTTGGTTCGAGTTTCTTGGCCTATGAGATCATTCACTTCTCGAGCGAAATGATCGCTCCGGTGTGGCGGCTCGGGGCGAAGACTTCCCGGGCGGCTTTGCGCAGGTCGGCGTCGGTCACGGCCTTCAAAGCGCGTGAGAGTTTGGCGGGATCGAGGCCGAGTTGCTTGCGACGGACGATGGAGAAGATGACCCCATAGGGGTTTTGCGCCAGCAACTGGTCAGGAATCTCCATCGTGCCGAGCAGGAATCCGAGCTGCTGCTGAGCGGCCTCGATCTCTTCGGGCCCCAGCTTGGGTTCCAGGGTTTTGGCAACGAAGGACTCAAGCCGGGCTAAGACTTGAGCGGACGACTCTCCTGTCTCGAGAGGAACGGTCACCGCCAGTGTGTTGGGGTTATCGAGCGGCGTGAAGAAGATCGGGGAGCCCGTTGGGCCAGAATTGCCGAGCTTGTTCGCGTTCGACCAGAGTCGGGTAACAAGCACCAGAAACGGAGCGTAAAGGTCGCTTGCAGGCTGGGGCGCGAGGTAGGCGAGGCTCGCTGTGGACTCGGCGTTGGGGAGAGGAGACCTGATCGCCTGAGTGTAAACCTCGCCGAACTTCGGCTTGCCCGGCTCTCGCGGAGCGGGAATTTTCTCTCCGGGAGGAAGCTTGGCGAAGTAGGTTTCCACGGTTCGACGCGCGGCCTTGGGGTCGAGGGAACCCGCCAGGGCCAAGGTTGCATTACATGGCTTGTAGTATTGCTGCCAATAGGTCTGGATTTGATCCTTGGTGAGGGCTTCGACCTGCTGGCGTACACCTCCCTTACGTCCCGTGCCCGGGGCAGGGCGGACCAACTCGTGGGCATTATTAACCGCGGCCAGTGAGGGGAAGGCGCTGAACATGTTGGTCACCTCTTGCAGGAGGCGAGGACGTTCGCGTTTCAGGTCGCCGTCCGAGACGCGAAGGTCTCCCATGCGGGCCGCGGCGTCCTTGAGTTCATCGTCCAGGTTTTTCGGGGGGAAGCTGGTGGAGAACACGGTGTACCGATCGCCGGTTTGGGCATTGCCCCCCGAGGTATACCGGCGCATGAATTCCTGGATGGTTCGCTCTTTTTGCTGACCGGCCGCGGCGGTGACGTAAACATGCTCAAGCAAATGGGCAAGGCCCGAACGTCCTTCGGGGTCGAAGTCTTCGCCGATCGAATAGATGACGTTCAAGACCGTCTGGTCGGCTCCCTGGATGGGCCGGAGGATCACCTTCAGGCCGTTGTCGAGCTGAAACTGCTCGGCGCCCAGGATGCTTGGTGCGCCGTTGTTCGCGCGGGCCAGGAGCCGCGCTTCGTTGTTGTTGGCGCCTTTGCGATCGGGTGAATCCGTGGTTTTGTGGATGAAGGTCCGGGCACCGGCGGCGGTGAGGCCTAGCACCAGAACGGCGAACGCAGCCACTTTGAGTTTGAAGAATCCCATGGAACGAATCGCTCCTTTGGCCAGGGCGAAAGCCTCGGCCGAGATCACTCCGGCCGTTGCGGCTTGCCCGAGGGTGTCATGAGTTGCGGCGATCAGCGTGTGGTTCAGCAGGGACGTGGGCATGGCTGAGGCGGATTCGGCCGCCAGCGTCGAGGCAAGGAGCCCCGCCGAAGGGGCCACGCCGCGTCGAATCAGGCGGGAACGGAGCCGTTCTCGCCCTCGAGAGAGGCGGCTCTTGATGGTTCCCACAGGGCAACGGAGCTGTGCGGCGGCTTGCTCGTGCGTCTGGCCTTCGATGTCGCAGAGGACCAGGGGAGCCCGGTATCGATGGGGCAGACGCTCGACCTCGTCGTCAATCACCGAGCGCAGTTCGTTGACCTCCGCGTGATCACCCCGTGCGTCTTCCACGTCCGTCCCCTCCGTTCCCGAGCGCTCTTGAGCCTTTCTGCGCCGGCTGTTGACCTTGGCGCGTACGGCGACGCGACGAGCTACTCCGTGGAGCCAGACCCCCAAGACCTCGCGGTCTCGGATCGATCTGGCCTTCTCGACCAGGACGAGGAATGTGGCTTGAAAGGCATCATCGACGTCGTGGGGGTTGTGCAGGACCCTTCGGCAGACCCCCAGGACCATCCCGCCGTGCCGTAGCAAGATCGCCTCGAAGGCGGCTTTGTCCCGGTCGGTGAGAAATCGTTCCAGGAGCTGCGACTCGCTGAGCGCTGAGAGAGTTCCCGCGTCGAAGAGACGCTGCACCGATTCGATCACCGATCCCCGTTGCTCGTTCGCCATGATTTCGTGTCCCCAAGAGGCTTTATCCGCGCCTCTCATTCCCCTTGAGTACACGTTGCGCGACGAGCGTTCCATTTATTTTGAAAAGGGAAGGGGAGGAGCCTCGAGGAGATGTTGAGCTGCGCATCCCCCAACAATCGGCGTGACGGTCCTTGGAATTTCCGGGACGTTTTCGAACAATAGGCTGCGAGTTTGGAGCGATCTTCATGGGTGTCCCCCCTGGAAGTCCCGGAAAACCTCGCATTTTGGGTGGCTCGGTCCATCGCCATCGCCTGTCCCTGAGCCTTTTGACTAGAGACGAACGCTCTAGAATGGGCGTGTCGGTGTTCGACCTCCGCCCGAAGGAAACGAAGGATGTTCGAGTCGGATTCGGGGATGATCGTGGCCAGGGGGCTCAGCGTGGCTCTTGGTGGTGTGAAGATCCTTAGCGGGATCGATCTGAACATCCGTGCGGGCGACTTCGTGGTGATTGTCGGCCCTTCAGGTTGTGGCAAGACGACCCTTCTGCGGATCTTGGCGGGCTTGCTGGAACCTCTCGAAGGGGAAATCGATGTGGATGGCCTCACTCCGGCCGCCGCCAGGCACAAGCGGGGAGGGGTTTCGTTCGTCTTTCAAGACCCGACGCTTTTGCCCTGGAGAGACGCGGCGGCCAACGTCCGGCTCCCTCTCGAGCTCGACGACCGAGATGATTCGCAAGGCTGGGCCGAGCGAGTGAGAGCGTCTCTGGCTCTTGTCGGGTTGACTCCCCAGGATCAGGGAAAGTTCCCTGACCAGCTCTCGGGGGGCATGCGGATGAGGGTGGCCATCGCCCGGGCCCTGGTCTCGCAGCCGAGGCTCTTGCTTCTGGATGAACCCTTCGCCGCCCTGGATGATCTACTGCGACAGCGGCTCAATGAGACTCTTCTCGACCTCTGGGCTGAGCAGCGATGGACGGCCGTCTTCGTGACGCACAACGTGAGTGAGGCGGTGTTTCTGGCACAACGCATTGTCTTGTTGGGAGGGCGTCCCGCAACGTTGCAGGGGATCGCCGAGGTTCCGTTCGCCTATCCAAGACCCCCTTCGCTTCGAGCCGAACCTGAGTACGCGCGCATGGTGGGCAAGCTCGGCGATACCTTGCGAGGGTTCCCCGCATGAGCGCACCAAGCCCTCAACCTCCTGGCTCCACGTTGCGTCGGGCCATCGCGCCGCTGGTCGTTTTGCCGTTTCTCATTGGAGGCTGGTACGTCCTGAAGTGGACCACCGGCCTGCCGGATTATGTCATTCCGGGCCCGTTGGGTGTCGTGCGGGCTCTGCACGAACATCGCGCGACCCTGGTCCTGTCTCTTATACACATCTAGATGTGTATAAGAGACAGGGCTCCACGTTGCGTCGGGCCATCGCGCCGCTGGTCGTTTTGCCGTTTCTCATTGGAGGCTGGTACGTCCTGAAGTGGACCACCGGCCTGCCGGATTATGTCATTCCGGGCCCGTTGGGTGTCGTGCGGGCTCTGCACGAACATCGCGCGACCCTGGTCAAAGCCACGATCTACACGGCGAAGGCCGCGGCCTGCGGCCTGGGAGTGAGCCTGCTGCTGGGAATTCCGATCGCCCTGGTGCTCTCTTTCTCAAGGTCCTTGCGTGCGGGCCTCTTCCCCTATTTGACCCTTCTGCAAACCGTTCCGATCGTGGCCGTCGCCAACGCCGTGATCATCGCCTTGGGGCATGGCTTTCCCAGCATTATTTGCATCTCGGCGTCGATGGGGCTCTTCCCGGTGATCGCGAGCACGCTCTCGGGGCTGACCAGCATCGATCCCCGGCTCCTCGAGCTCTTCGAGGTTCACAATGCCGGCTTCTGGCGAACCTGGATCAAGCTTCGTCTCCCCTCCGCCGTCCGCGACCTGGCCTCCGGCGCCAAGATCGCTTCAGGCCTCTCCTCAACGGGAGCCGTTGTGGGCGAATACTTTGTAGGGAGCGAACCTGACCGCTTCGGCCTGGCTTACATCATCTACGAGTCGTCCCGCAACGTCCGCACCGACCTCATGTACGCCGCCACCCTCGCGGCCATCTTACTTGGCATCACCCTCTTCTCCACTCTTGGCTTCATCGAGTCCGTAATCCTCGCTCGCTGGGCAAGGAGATGAAAATAGGTTCGGTCTCTTTGGGGCGGCTGAGACTTGAGTTGATCGTGCTGCGAACCAGGAATGGGCGATTCTGATTTCAGAAGGCGGCGACACATCGGACCTCGTTGGGTGTCTCCGTCTTCTGCTTCTTTGTGCGACGACTGGCTAGCAGGACGTTGGCTAGTACCGGGTCACCTTATTCTCGCAAGTGTCCTCCTAACAGGGTGTGGCAGCCCAGGGCCCGGAACTATCCTCACGCTTAACGCATTCCAACGAGCCCATCTCGACCATGACGCATTCACGGAAACGGGCGAAAAAAGAGCCGCCGATTCCAAGGAGGGCCTAAGCAACTGGATCTCCGTTGGCAAAGGCAGCGTGCTCCGCATTGTTTCGACGGAAACGGGGGCATGAAGGTTGTGATCGATAAGGCGTTTGAACCCGAACACGGGGAAGTGCAGGGAGCGCCTCTTCCCGAAATCCACGGGAAAACGGCCTGAGTCCTGGACGATGTCATCGACTATCAACGGAAAATATCAAAAGAAAAACTAGGAACAAAATAAAAGATCTAAAAATAACGATTCTTTTGGTTATCGGCGAGCGAAGCTCATAATCGAAGCGATCCTGGCGGATTCATGGCTTGGGCAAAATCAGCCCATTGAATGTGAGCATCGCCGCTTGCGGATGCGGCAGTAGCAACATGGACGGACGCGGCGGAAATCGAAGCGAGTGCTGGCGTCTCTCGGCATGTCCTCGGAATGAGTGGCACGAACCGTCGCGTGCGTCCAAGGCTCTCAGGTGATCGTCGCACTCCTGCCAGCTCAATACGCATGAGTCGGGAATTTCTCAAACGTCTTGGCTCATCCCATCTGCGAAGCATGATGAGAACATAGGCGACCGAATCTCGCTGTACGGGCCTTTCCGTGCGAACGAGCGGGAAAGGAGAAGCCACGAGGCTTCCCCCATCCCGATCAGACCGCTCTGCGAAGGCTTCGCAAGCGCGCTCCTGATCCCTTTTTCGGCCTCAGTACTGGTCTGCGCTGATAACCTCGCCGGCCGCGCGAGTGCCAAGGGCCCACCAGACCGGCGGAGAGATTGCGTTCTTGATGGCCCTGGTGGAGCCGTCGGCGAAGAGGACGTTGACGACGCCGGAGTGGCGGCTGGAGGCTGTCAAAGGCCCGAAGTCGCGGTGTCCGGCTCCACCCGGGTCGACGACCGGGGAGGTATAAGGCTGGCAGCTCCACGTGTTGGGGGGCATGACGTGGCGGTAGCGGCCGAAGGCCCGTTGGGAGCTGTGCCAGTACATCCCCGTGGCGTAGTCGCCGGAGACTTGCGCCTGCGTTGTTGCCTGGCCCAGGGTCAAGCAGATCTGATAGTCCCCCTGCGGAGTACCAACGAAAGTGACAGGGCCGCCGGTGATCGTTGAGGTCGGGCTCAGGTTGTCGAGCGTGTTGCTTGTGCCGATCCCCTTGACCACCTCGCTGTAGGCCGCCGTGTTGCTTGTGCCGTCCACGACAGAGGCGATGGTAATGAAGTTCGGCCCACCGGTGGCGTATTCGGAAACGCCGATACCGCCGAACGGCGTGACGATCTCCGGAGTGAGCCCGTCAGATCCGATGTTGATGGTGTAATTGTTGTGGCCGTCTGGGTTGGTCAAACGGTCGAGATCCGATGGGCAAATAAAGACATTCAGCTTCGTCTGTGTGACTGTGGTGTTGGTCCCCGGTCCACCCTGGTCGGGAGTTGTGGGGTTGGCGGCGTTACCGGTGTTGGCGAAGTTGATGGCGTTATACACGGGGCTCTGCTCGAGGTAGGGCAGCAGCATCGCCAGGGACGACCACTCGTTCCAGCCGTTGGGACCGTGATCCCAGGGGAATGCGCCAACAGCGTCGTGGTAGTTGTGCAAGGCCAAACCGATCTGCTTGAGATTGTTGACGCACTGGGCCCGGCGCGCGGCCTCGCGTGCGGCTTGCACCGCTGGCAGCAGCAGCGCGATCAGTACCGCGATGATCGCGATGACGACCAGGAGCTCAATCAGCGTGAAGCCGCGTCGGGTCGACGAGAGACTCATTTTCAGCTTGCTCCGCGAACCTCGAACCGCGCCAGCGAGAGTCGCCCGTCCCCCGGAACGCCTGGAGGCGGGGCTCGGCGCGCGGGCCCGGCTGTCGCCTCCCGGTGAAGCCGAGCCCGGATGAACCTTCTATCCGGTGGCAGTGAACCCTCAATAACGGGTCGACGAAGATCTTATGAGCTTTTGCAGTGCAATGCAGTCAACCATACGAGTTGTTTATGAACTGAACAACCATTGCTCGCGAAGTGATGGGATCGACAGCCGGTGGGAAGACAGGCTTGATGGCTAGCCTCGTTCCTCAACTCGAGATTCACTAAGACCCGCGTGGATCAACTCCATGTTCCGTCCGGAAAATCTATGGCAAGCGGTCGCCTGAAAGGAAAGGATTTTAATTCAAGTCCATAGAATCATAATAATTCATCGAAAATCAAAAATTTAATATCAAAAATAAAATCGATAATAAGTTCAACAAAACGCTTGCTTTCGGTAAACCGAAAGTTGGAAGCACGCCATTTGCGAGTATGTTGACCGCCGCTTTCGGCGGTAGAAAAATGGGATTCACCATCATCTTCGCCATGCGATTGGCTGCGAATTGCGATTGCCGTCTAGCAGGCTGCTGAAAGAAGGGCGCTTTCAACCGATTTGGCCTGGGAATGGCTGTCTGCGGTGACCGGCGTGAGCTCATCGCCAATCGAGTCGGCCCCGGTCGGAACGCGTTCGGCCGGGGATTCGGTTCGACACACCCCGATCGCATCAGAAGTTTCTTTAGAAACCCTAACGTAATGAGATCGAGCGACTGTTGATGGGGTTGCTTCCGCCAAGCGATGAGAAAGGGAGAGGTGAAAATGTTGTAACGAGGTGGGTTGGGTGGCACTGGTGGTCCCCACCAATGCCACCAAAAAGGCCTCCTACACAGCACTCAGCCTTCTTTCTTCCTTGTCACGTGCTGTGAGATGCCCAAGCGCGAACGGCTCTAGCCACCATTACGAGACGACTTTCATCGCTGCCGGATCCCATGCGAACGACTTGCCTTGGCGATAGCTTTCGTTGCACAAGAGCGCCGGCGCTGCCGCGCGGAAGCCGAACGTCGCGTCTTCGTAAACGGGAGATTTGTGGCGAACCGAGTTGAAGAAGTTCACGAAGTGGTCGAAGCGTTCGTCGTATCCGCGCGGGACCACGAAGCGTTCGACCGGCGTGCGTGATCGCTGAGGCTCGGGGCCAGGGTGATCGGCCTTGTACTTCGCCGCCACGGCCTCCTGTTGCGCTTTCGAGAACGTGCGCACCGAGTTGTAACCCTTGATGACCTGATCAAACGTTTGCGGTTCGATGCCTACGCGCGAGATCGTGAGCTCGGTGAAGCTGACATTGATCGCACCGTCGCTTCCGACATAGCGGAAGAGCGTCTGCCCGCCACCGCCGTCCTCGAAATCGGTCTGGAGGGAAAGCGTGAAGCTTGGATGAGCTTTGGTCTCGGGATAATCGAGCAAACTCATGATGACGTCGTAAACATCTCGTTCATCTTTCCAGTACCGCTGCCCACCCATGGCGGCGATGCGGGTCGGTCCGAGTGAGCCTGTCGCGTGGTGAATGCCCGTCAGCAGGTGGACGAACAGGTCGCCTGCGACCGCGGTTCCATAGTCCCAGTAGTTCCGCCACCGAAAGAAGCGGATCGGATCGAAATCCCGTTTTGGGGTGCTCCCGAGGAAACGGTCCCAGTCGACGGTTTTCGGGCTGGCGTCGGTCGGCAGTGTGTATTGCCACGCGCCGAGTGCGGAGTTGCGGTTGTAGCGAGCCTCGATGGCGTTGACCTTGCCGATAGCCCCTTGTTGGATCAGATCGCGGACCTTATCGCTGAGGATCGAGCTGGCGTACTGGCTGCCCACCTGGAAGACCGCGTTCGTTTCCTTCTGCGCTGCGATGACGGATGGACCTTCCTCCACGGTCCGTACCATCGGCTTTTCGCAGTAGACCGCCTTGCCCGCACGCATGGCGTCGATTGACATCTGCGCGTGCCAGTGGTCGGGCACGCAGATCAACACGGCGTCGATGTCCTTGCGCGCGAGGATATCGCGATAGTCGACGTAGGTTTCGACGCGGTCGCCGTAAACTTCCTTGGCATGCACCCGGCGCCCCTCGTACAGGTCGGCGGCGGCCACAAGCTCAACACCCGGAACCTTGAGTGCCGTTTCCGTATCAATAAATCCAATAATGCCCATTCCGATGGTAGCGATCCGGATCCGGTCGTTCGGCCCCGTAGTGGGCGGCAGCTCAACGGTTCGCTTCAGCTCGGTGGCGTTCTGACTCTGACCCACGGCTGTCGCGGCGATCGCTGTGGCCGCCGACGCTGTTGCGGCGGATTTGAGAAATGACCGCCGCGTGTTCGGACCGGGATGGGACATGAGTTTCTCCTGTGGATGGAGGCGGGCATGAAAAACGCGGCATCACCCGCCGCATATTGGGTGCTCAGAGCTGCCGGGCCAGCATAACTGGCTGGAACGCCCATCGAAAGCGTCTGAAAGGTTACGAAGACTGGACGGATCGACCGGCTTGGGTGAGTCCACCGTTGATTCGATGGCCGTCTTCGGTTCCTATTCTCGTTCGTGGAGCCGGCGGTACATGGGCAGAGTTCTCGGGAGCCTCCGTGCAAACGTACAATGGCTATGGCACAGCCGCGCGGCCGAGTCTGGGTAGCGAGTTGAGGTCCGAGTGGTGAGAAGCGTGCCAAGGCACTCGAGAAGATCTTCGATGAATGACAAAGCTTGGCTGTTGATCTTGCCTGGACTCTTTCTTTGGGCTGGCTGTGGCGGAAGCCCCGAGCCGGTGAAGTCGGGCAAAGAGCGGGTGATTTTGCGGCTGAATTGGTATCCCGAGGTCGAACACGGTGGATTTTATGCGGCGCTGGTCCACGGTGATTTCGCGGCCGAGGGGCTCGACGTTGAGATTGAGCCGGGGGGACCAGGCTCCGGGGTGATCCCGGAAGTTGCGCTTGGGCGAGCGCAGTTTGGGGTGGAGAACGCCGACAAGCTCCTGGTGGGACGCTCGCAGGAAACGCCGGTGGTCGCTTTGCTCGCTCCGTTGCAGCGAAGCCCCGTCTGCGTGATGGTTCACCGCAGCTCGGGGTTCAAGAGCCTCAAGGAGCTGCGCGACGTGACGCTGGCAATGAGCATTGGGGCGCCTTTCTCTAGCTATTTGAAGAAGAACGTCCCGTTGGAAGGGGTTCACGTCGTTCCCTATGAAGGAGGGGTAGCGCTCTTCCTCCGCGATCCCAAGCTCGCCCAGCAAGGCTACCTGTTCAGCGAGCCGATTCTGGCCGAGAGTCAGGGATCCGACCCTCTCCCTTTGCCAATGGCCGACATCGGCTACAACCCCTATAGCTCGATCCTCATCGCGAGTGAGTCGCTGGTTCAAACAAAGCCCGAGCTCGTCGCCAAGATGGTGCGAGCCTGCCGCCGCGGTTGGCAGCGCTATGCGGAGGATCCTTCGCAGGCCAATGTCCATCTCGCTAAAGTCAACACGTTGATTCCTCTTGATGTCGTCACCAAAATGTCCGCGGCGCTGCGGCCGCTTATCGTGGCCGACCTGAAGAACTCGGCCGACATTGGCCTCATGACCCCCGAGCGCTGGGCCGATATGCTCGCGAAGCTCGAGCAATGTGAGGTCATCAAACCCGGCAAAACCAAGTCCGATGGCGCCTTCAACCTGACGTTCCTTCAGCAGGCGGCGGGCCCATCCTCGCCGTCGCAGGGGACGAAAGCAGGGGATGTGCCAAAGACCGCGACCCCGTGAATCGCATCGGGCGAAGCTCACGTCATCGAAGCCCCCCCGATTTAATGCCCGAGAAGCAGAGAGGAGCGAGCGCCTTGATGCCCGACGATGGGACGAAGGAACACATTCCGCCGCCGCTTTGGGGGATGGAGCCCCCCGGGTCTCTAGTTCAGCTTCAGCAGGTGCTTGGCATTTTTGCCCTGTCGCTGCTCTCGATGGCCTTGCTCGTCTACTTGCTCCGCGAGTTCTCGGTCGTTTTGCAACAGCTTTTGGTTGCGGCGTTTCTCGGCTACTTGATCGTTCCCGCACACCACTGGCTCATCAAGCGAGGGCTTCCGCCGATCCTCTCGGGGATTGTCCTTTTGGTGGGGTTCCTGGTCACTTCGTATGTGGTGGGGCGGGTTTTCTATACCAGTTTTGAAGACCTCGCGGCCAAGCTTCCCACGTATCGCCGGAACTTCAACGACCTGGCGGAAAAGCTTGCCCAGCAAGCTCGGTTCCAGGACAAGAATCAACTTCGGGAGCTCATTCTCGGCGAGAGCCGGAGCGTCGATAACGGCATCCGTACGCTACGGTCCGCTCTCGGAACTTTCTTTAGCTTCCTCGAACAGGCGATCGTGGTTTTGGTCTACCTGGGGTTCCTTCTGGTGGAGCGCCCAGTGCTGGCGCGCCGAGTCGCCGCTGCCTTCGACCCTTCGCGCTCCGAACGGATCTTGCACGTCACCCAGCGTATCAATGAATCGATCCAGCAATATCTCGTCGTCAAGACGGTGGTGAGCGCCCTGGTTGGTGGACTCACCGTCGCGGTCTTGCTGCCGTTCGGCGTCGACTATCCCTTCCTGTGGGGCATCGTCGCCTTCCTGGCGAACTACATCCCCTACATCGGAAGCTTGATCGGGGTGGTTCTACCCGTGGCGCTTTGCCTTGTGCAGTACCAGAGTTTGGCGAGGGCCGTGCTCGTCTTCGGCTTTTTGGAAGTGGTTCACCAGGGAGTTGGCTTCATCATCGAGCCGAGGATGGCCGCTCACCACCTCAACCTCAGCCCCCTGGTGATCGTCTTCTCGTTGGCACTCGGGGGGGCCATTTGGGGGGTCGTCGGCATGATTTTGGCCGTGCCGCTGGCCGTGGTCGTCAAAGTGGTGCTGGAGAATATCGAACCCACCCGACCCCTCGCGATCCTGATGTCGAACCTGCATTGAGCGCACAGACTCTTAAATCAGGTAGGGCCGACTGAGGCCAACTTTCGTTTAGCTCAACGTAGACTGATGCTTGGATGCTATCCGTGAATGATCCAACGCAAGCGAACGACTCCGTGATCAGGCTGATCGACGCAGAAGACGAGTCTGATTTGAACGACGCGAGGCGCCTGTTTCGATCGTACGCCGCAGAGTCTGTCCATTTTCTCGAGCAGAGCCTGGCGACTCAGGGATTTGACGCGGAACTCGCGAGTTTGCCGGGAAGGTATGCTCCCCCAGGAGGATGTCTGCTGCTGGCGAGGGAAGGGGATAAGCCGGCGGCCGGCTGCGTGGCGCTTCGAGATCTGGGAGGCGGCACGTGCGAGATGAAACGGCTATACGTCGACATGGCCTATCGGAGTCGGGGGGTTGGCCGGCTCTTGATTGAGGCGATCCTTCAGCGGGCCGAAGGTCTTGGGTATCGCCGCATCGTGCTGGACACCCTCCCGGAGATGACCGGAGCGCTCAAGCTCTATCGATCTCTCGGCTTTGTGGAGATCGAGGCTTACTGGGATAATCCCGTCGAGAGAACGATCTACTTGGAGAAGACGTTGGGCCAAAAGGCTTGAATCATGGACGGCTTGCGTTTCGGCCACCTGTTGGGACTGCTGAAGGGATGAACGCAGGCCTCAAGCTGGAGGGGTTTTCGCTTGGGACCTTGGGAAACCCCTGGGTTGGTGAAGGTCAAGGGGGGTGGCACTGACAAGCGTACTCGCTTGTCAGTGGTTTGCGTGCAGGCCCACGGCCAAGTGTACTCACTTGGCCGTGCCACCCGGACTGCATTGCAGGAAGAAAACCCATCACATCAAGTGGTGACGGAGAGAGACGGCTGTTCTCTATAAAAAGCCGTTTTGGGTAGCACTGGTGGTCTCCACCAATGTCGACAGCCTTTGCCCACCGTGGCTTGCGTGCAGGCCCACGGCCAAGTGAGTACACTTGGCCGTGCCACCCGGACTGCATTGCGAAAGAAAACTCAACGCATCAAAGCTTTGTGCGCCAGCCGAAGGAACACTGCTTTAGGCGCCGAGGGTGCGCTCGAGGGCGGACAGGACGTCGGCGACGGTTTCGAAGCCGGCCAGGAGGCCGTTGCGTTCTTCGTCGCGGAGCCAGCTAAGGACTTTCTTCTCGGCCGAGATGACCGTCGAGTGATTGCGACCGCCGAAGTAGCGGCCGATCTCGCTGTACGCAGCGCCGGTGTGCTTGCGGCTGAGGTACATGGCGAGCATTCGAGGGTACGTCAGCGAGCGAGCCCGGCCGTCGGACTTGAGGGTTTCAGCATCGACCTCGAAGAGCTGGCAGACGGCTCGCTCCACATCGCGAAGCGCCACGGCTTGGGCGGTGTGGCGGATCGTGTCGCGGAGAGCGGCCTTGGCCAGGGCCAGGTCGAGACGCTTACCGGTCAAGACCGCATGTGCGATCAGACTATGGAGAGCCCCCTCAAGCTCGCGAACGCTGGCGCGGAGGTGCTCGGCGATGTATTCGAGCACGCTGTCGGGGACGTCGACACCTCGCGCCAGAGCCTTGGATTTGAGGATGGCTCTTCGCGTGGTCGGATCCGGAGCGTCGAGCTTGACGACCATCCCGCCCAGGAACCGCGTCGCCAGCTCGTCGGTCAGCTTGGCAATTCGCTTCGGGTGCTGGTCGGCCGCGAGGATGATCGGTACACCTTCGGCGATCAGTGCATTGAAAGTATGGAGGAACTCATCCTGGGTGGCACGCTTGGCGGCGAGGAAGTGGACGTCGTCAACGATCAGCGCCTCGGCGCCTCGGTAACGGGACCGAAAGCCTCCCAGGGCTCCCGCCCGCATGGCGTCGAGGAAGCTGTTGGTGAATCCTTCCGCCGTGCCGTGGATCAGCCTTAGCCCCGGCTGACGCGCTCGTAGGGCATGGCCAATTCCCTCCAGGAGGTGCGTCTTGCCCAGGCCAATGCCGGCGTGGATCACGAGGGGATTGAAAGACCCTCCTGCGGATTGCGCCATTTCTTTGGCTGCGGCATGCGCCAGACGATTGCATGAGCCGGTGATGAAGTCGTCGAGCCGCCTTGGCGGGCGTCCCTGGTTGCGAGGGCGCTCCGACGGTGGATTCTGGGGCGCTGGGATGAGTGGAACAGCGACACCAGGTTTACGCCGCTCGTCGGCCGGCTTGGGCTCAATCAGGTTGCCGACCTTGGGCTCAGCCTCGCCGTCGATCCGAAACCGGAGCTGCAAGGTGCGCCCGGTGACCGCTTCAGCGGCTTCGATCAGGTTGCCGGAGAAATGCCCCTGGATCCACTCGCGGAAGAACGCGTTGGGGACCCCAACTTCGAGGGCATCTCCATCCAGGCCGAAATTCACCCCTTCGCCGAACCAAAGCCCGAATCGCCCTTCGCCTAACCGTTCGGCTACTGCCGCACGAAGCGTCGATTCCAGTCCTCCCTGAGGTTGCGTCATTGGTCCACTCCCGTCGCTCCTGACCTAACGTGCTACAGCCGGCCGCGAGCGCGGAGCCTCTCATGCACCTTTCGCCAGCCAGAGAGGATATGCCCTCCAGCCGGGTCATTGTCAAAGATAGGTGAAGAAGAAAGGGGCGGAATTTGGGCTGTTTGGAGGGATCAGTCAGAGAGGTGGATTCGGGAGGAGTTTATGCTCTGGGATCGCGGCCGACGCGGAAAAACAATGAAGTGGTTAAAGGGCCGGCGATCCCATGAGCCCAGGAGGGCCGTTACCTTAGTCAAACGAACACATGCCGGAGCGGCAGGGGCCCGAGCCACACCCGCCGAAAGAGGCGCCTCCGGTATCGCATACGGGAAGCGAAGCCCCCTGGCTCCCCACCGCGTGAATGGCGGCCGGAACGCTGAACTGCTTTGCGAGGTCGATATTGCCGCACTTGGGACAATGAGGACTGTCGCTGCTGCTGCGGACCAGCGTCTCAAAGGTATGGTCGCACGGTTCGCAACGATATTCGTAAATTGGCATGGGGACAAACTCCGTGAGTCCCGACATCAAATGGATGGTCAGAACGGGAAGAGGGACTCTCCTTCGTATTCTGAAATCGGGGCCCTTGGGATGTCAACCGGAGCCCTTGAAGCTGGACCGCGGCATCGCAAAGGCATGACGTATCCGAGGGATGTGCCGGTTCTGAATGATAGGGTCGGAAGCGCGTTTCCTCGCGCTCGATTCGCGAATGGAGGAGGAAGGGGACGATCATGGTGCGACCGCTATCACGAGAAGAAGTGCGAAGCATCGACGCGAAGGCGGCTCGAGAGCTCGATCTATCCACCCTGGTCTTGATGGAGAACGCAGGGCGAGGGGCCGCGGCCTGGCTTCGCGATCATGGCGTTGGACCTTCGGCAAAGGTTTGGATCGTTTGTGGACCCGGCAACAACGGCGGAGATGGTGGCGTCGTGGCGCGTCACCTGGATGCCTGGGGGGTCTCCGTACGCGTGGTTTGGATCGCCAGGTCCGATCAACTCCGGGGAGACGCGGCGGCGCAGTGGAACATCCTGGCGAAGTCCGGGATCGATCAGGCTGCCTGGGATGGGACCGATCCACGAGAGCTCGAGGCTTTCGCGGCCGAGGTGGCCGGTGCCGACTGGGTGGTCGACGGCTTGCTGGGGACCGGCCTCGCCCGCCCGGTCGAGGGAACGCTCCATGCGGTGATCGCCATGCTCAATCGCTCGGGCAAGCCGATCCTGGCTCTCGACCTCCCCTCCGGGCTCGACGCTGATAGTGGCCAACCCCTGGGAATTGCCATCAAGGCCCAGGCCACGGTCACTTTTGTGGCCCCCAAGCTGGGCTTTGCCCTGCCAGGTGCCCACGACTACACGGGAGAAGTGTCGGTGGTCGAGATCGGGGTGCCTCGCTGCTTACTGAAGCCCTTTGACGTTTGAGCCTCTCTGAAAGTGAGACGCCGCTCCCAGGAATGGCCTCAGCGCCGTTTGATGTCGAAGCTTGCCGTCGAGACGCTCGGCGAGCAAGGCATGGCCTCGAGCGTTGGGGTGATAGTCGTTGGGGCGGATCGCCAGATCCATGGGGTCGAGCCCGTCATAGGCGTCGGAGATGTCCACGACCGTCGAGAAGCCCGAGGCGCGCGCCAGGTCGAGAAGCCGACGATGATCCGCCGGCTCGACCGGCCTTCCCACGCGAGGGATCAGCACCCAAAGGCAGGGAATGCCCCGGGCGCGGCAATCGGCGGCCACGGTCTTGTAGACCTGGCCAATCAACTCCCAGCGATGAGCGAACAGGGCCTTCTGGTAGTCGGCGCTCGTCTCCCCGGGCTTGATGCCAATTCGCGTAAAGAGGTCGCCGTAGACCGGTGAATCCCAGCCGATCCCTCGAGGCAAGAGCTCGACGAGCCGCCTCTCATCCCAGCCGATGTCGGCGTGGGTCGACTCGAACAAGACGACATCCGGCTCCGTGAGCCAAGCGACCCTCATGAAGTGATCCCAGCGCTGTCCGGGACTCTTACCGGGCTGCGCGAAGTTGAGGAATTCGACCGCCGGCCCACCATTCTCCTTCGACCATTTCCTGAGAGATCGCTCGACGAGCGGCTCAAAGCCCCGGCTGTCGTCAACGCCAAGGCCCACGCCAATGGAGTCACCCGCCATCGCGAGACGAAACGTCCCCCTCGGCTTTGAGGAGGTGTAAGGTTGGTCGCGCATCCCCATGGCGTTGGTGTTCCAGATCGCTCCGACAGGCAGAATCGTCGAGTATGCCGGCTTCAGAATCGACTCGCGAAGGTCGGGCACGTCCACGCAGATCTGCCCGGGCGTATCGAGCCTGCGCCCTGTGTCGAGGAGCTCTTCGTAGTAACCTCGCTCCATTCGCTCGTAATCGGCCTTGCTCATCAAGCGGCTCTGGAGGACTTCACGAAGCCTGACGACCTCCTGCGGGGCGTAACGGTCCGGAATGATTCCGCCCACCAACGCAATCAGGGTTCCCACCAAAGAGAGTGCTGAAAAGGAGAAATGAGACATGACTTTCTACCTTCACGCGAAGATCGATCGTTCCCAACGGGCTTAGTACGGCTTTTTGGCTGGGTCAAGAAATGGCCTTCAAGCTATCCGTGGCCGCTCCGAGAGACGTACTCAAAAATATGGCGACGTCTCCATGCCAGGCAATCACAAGGACGCGCCAGCATAACAGCAAGATGTGAGCGTACGTGGCTTTCCCGGAACCGAAGCGAAGGTCGATCTCTTCGGCTGGCCGTTTCAAGGAAGCAGGCGCTAAACCTAAAGCTTCCGAGCATGCGCTGAAGAGAACTTTTCTCGGTTTTTGATCTGGAGACACGTACGCTGAAACTTCAACCCCTTGCCAGCGAATGACGTAGGGCGCACTGTCTTTTTTTGTTAAGACCAGTTCCGGGGGAAGAGACTTTCCGTAGAAAGTTTGTCAGCTTCGCTTTGCGCTTGAGCGATCTTGTGTTTGCGTGCCGAAGCGTGAATTCGTTCACAGGTTCTGAGGATAGGCTATAATTATTCGAGATGTGCTATTATTTTGATAAAACGATGGGTTGACGGCGCTCTGGTTACGACGTCGCGGTTGAACGGGCCACCGGGACGGGAATTCAAGGCTGCTGTGTCGACGAGGTTTGCTTTTCCAAAGAAGGGGTTCGATGCGAGGACTGCTTGATGGTCTCTCGCGGAGGGGAACTGGGGCGTTCGTTGCGCTCCGGCTTTTCTGAAGCCGGAGGCGCGGGGGAAGAAGAGAAGGGGGGGCGGCAAGCGGTTTGAACGACGAAGCGTTTGCGGACGGCCCCCCGGAGGAATTCCACCGTGGTTTCGGAGTTGGCGAGGGTGCGATCGAGGCGGTCGGTCAGGTCGCCAGGCGACTCGATGGCGTGGCCGTCGAGGGCCACGACACGGTCTCCCGGACGAAGACCGGCGCGGTCGGCGGGAGAGTCGGCCAGTACGCCGCCGAGAACGGCTCCTGGAGGTTCACTGAACGCCACCGCGTTGAGCCTTACGCCGAGGTAGGCGCGCTCGACTCGATGGCGTGAATGAAGCTGGTCGGCGATCCAGAGAGCATCGCGTGCGCGGATGGCAAAGCCCAGGTCGTGGTCAACGATGCGTTCGCCTCCGGGAACAGCCACGCCGCTACGGATCAGGCCGATCCACTCACCGTGCAGGTTGGCCACGAGAGCGCCGCTGTCGCCGGGATGGAGTGCGGCATCGATTTGCATCAGGCCCCCCAGAGGCCTTGGGCCCACGTCCACGCGGCGATCGAGCCCCGCGACCTGGCCGCGAATGACCGAATGCCCCAGGCCGAACGGGTTGCCGATCACCAGCACCTGGCTTCCAAGCTGGGCTTCCCGCGTCGCCGGGCGAACTGGGCGTGCGATGAGGGGTTTGATCCGCAGGAGCGTAAGGCCGGTCTCTGGGTCTGTGGCGATCCAGTCAGCTCGATGCCGTTTGCCCGAAGCGTCGCGAGCGATGATCGGCGCGGACGGAGTAGGGGGATCGATGCGGATTGAAAGGACGTCTCCTTCGTCGTTGACCACCACTCCCGTGGCGACGCGGCGTGTGCCCGAGGGAGAATCGGTTCCCGTGTACTCGAGGGCCACGGCCGATCTTCGGATCTTCGTGATGGTGTCGGCGATGCGCCGTTCGATGGCGTTCACTACCGCGTCATCGTCGGATTCCCTTTCCACCTTGGGATCTGACGCCGGTGCATGTGCGGGGAAGCCGCATGAGGAGAGGCAGGCCAGCAGACCACTCACACTCAAGATCAGAGCGAAAGGGGAGAGCCCACGGCTCCGCGTGCCCGAAATTGGGCGGAGGGAGAAGAAGTCGCAGCAGGATCTCAAGTATGTGTTCGTCACAGATAAAGCACGGATGGAGGCGCGAAGGTGAATGAAAACGGAGCACCTTTCCTCTTTCAACGGCCCCGTTGCCAGGGGGGCCGCGAACGAGGAATCGGAACTCCTGAAGGGAACTCGACGAATCCAAGTGGACGGGAGACCCGCAGGGGCGATAAGGACAGCTTCTCTACCCCGCCAAGGGAGTCGGGGAGGCCGACGTCTCCGGACCGAACAGTGTCCGCAGGAAGTCGATCAGTAAGAAGTCGGCTGCTGTTTTCGTTCGCGGGTAGGGGGTAAGGGGTCCGTTCCCATCGGCGTTCCATGATCCAGGTCGTAACCCAGGCGGGTGGTTACGACGGGCTCGGGCAGAGGCGTCGCGTCCTCGGCGGGAGCCGTGGCTTCGAGGTTCGACTCCGGCTGCGCGGCGGGAGGAGCTTCCGTGACGACGACCGGAGGCTGAGCGATCGGCCGGGTGTCGACCACCATGCGGGCGCGGGTGTCGGCGACTTTGCCGCGAGCGGTTCCGAGAACGGCGATGGCCACGACCAGAGCCAGGCTGGCACAGAGTCCAATGGCCGGCCAGATCTCAAAGCGGGACCAGGACCAGTTCCAGGGGGATGATGAAGCCGGACGTCGCGATTGGCGGATCTGCCGGGCCAGGTCGGGCCAGAGCGAGGGGGCGTCGGTTTGGGACGGACTATGAGTCGCCCCGGCGTAGAGGACCTGAAGAGCCTGCTCGAGCGCGATTCGATGTTGGCGGCACGAGGGGCAATCGATCAGATGACGATCGACCCGACGGCGGTCGGCAACCAGCAACTCTTCACCCACCAGGAGCGGTAGGCGATCGCGCACCCACTTACAATGAAAATTGGCCATCACTTCGTCTCCCGTCGCGTCAACTCCTGCCGGCGCTCCCAGTGTTCGCGGAACAGGTCGCGGCCTTTCGCAAGTCGCCACCGCACTGTGGCTTCGCGGCGGCCAACAATGGTCGCCACTTCCGCAGACGAAAATCCTTCCAGATCCCGCAAGACCAGGATCGTTCGGTAAGGGAGCGGGATCTTATCAAGGATGAACCGGACTTCCTGCGCCAACTCCGCCTGGATTCGCGGGTCGGCATCGGGCAGGTCGAAGGCCCGCATCCCCTCATCGTGGGAACGGTCGATCGAAGCTGCCGGTGGCGCCTCTCGACGCCGAAGCCAGTCCAGGCCCAGGTTAACCCCGACCCTGAACAGCCAAGGACCAAACCGCCGCGACGTATCGAAGCGGTCGAGCCGGCTGTACACCTTCCAAAACGTTTCTTGAGCCAGGTCGCGGGCCAGTTCTTCGTCGTGAACCAGCCGCATCAGAACGCGAATGAGCTTTCGCTCATAACGGGTGACCAGCGAGGCGAACGCTTGGTCGTCGCCAGCGCGGACACACTCAACCAACCAGGCATCTCCACGCTCGTCGGGGCGGGCGCCCACGTCGACGGCCCTGTCGGCCTCAGGAGATACCGCGTAACCAGCGAGGGAGCTCGTAATGTCATCCATGCCTTGGGAACCGGAATGGGTTTCCGTCGACTTCCACATCGCGTGACCTCCCACGATGGTTTATGATACGGAAATCGGGGCACCGGGTGTTGGACATTTTTCCCGAAAGGCCCATCTTGCATTGGATTCCGGATCGGCCATGTCGGGTATCACCCACCATGTCCAGCCTTGTCCCTCGGACGACCGCGAAGCGGCGTTGGCGGTTCTATACCGTCGAGTACCAGCCGCTTTACGTCCGCGACTGATCGCCAATGCGCTCGGTGAAGCGGAACGGGGGTACATTGACCTGTCCGGGCTCTGGGTTGCCTGGCGCTGGGGCCGTATTGTGGGGGCAATGCTCACACAGGCTCTCGCCGGCCGCGCTGCGGCGATTTGGGCTCCGGAGGTGGATCCGTCCTGGCGGCGAGGGGCAACCGCGGTCACGCTGGTTCGGGCCGCCCTGGCCGATTTGCGAAGCCAGGGTTTTTTGATCGCCCAGGCGCTGCTCGACGAGTTCGCACCCCGGCAAGGGGCCGCCGACCTGACTGCCGGGGGAATGCCCAAGGTCACCGAGCTTGTCTACCTCGAGCGCAATACCACTTCTCCCCTTTGCCTCGAGGCCGGAATTCCGAAGCTCGAGTGGCGGTCCTTTGGTCCGGAAACCGAAGTCGAGTTTCGCGCGGTCCTCCAGCAGACCTACACGAACAGTCTCGACATGCCCGAGCTCGAGGGGATTCGCTCGCTCGATGACATCATGGTCAGCCACCGCGCTGCCGGGCGATTCGTCCCGGAACGCTGGCAGGTCGGCCGGGTGCGCGATGATCCCGAAGCCGCCGTGGTCTTGCTCTTGTCGGAACTTCCCGACCGCGAGGCGTGGGAGGTGGCCTACCTCGGCCTGACCCCGCAGGCACGAGGCCGGGGACTGGGGCGAGCCGTTCTGGCCCACGCTCTCGAGTTGGCCTCGGCGTATGTTCCCAAGTTGGAACTCGCCGTCGACGCGCGCAACTACCCCGCCAGCCGGCTTTACCGGACCGCGCGGTTCATTCCGTTCGATCGCCGCGTGGTCCATCTCGCCAAGCTGACGCCGACGGTCGCGCGGCCTCGTTGAAGCCAAATGCCGAGGTTGCAGTGCGGGTGATGGTGGACGGTTTGGGGGGGTGGAGCCGTTGCGTTATTTGATGCGGGACTCGAACGGCTCGATGTCGCTATTGTCGTGGCGGATGATGTCGCCTTCTTTGAGGTAGACCACCGATTCCGCGATGTTGGTGGCGTGGTCCGCGATTCGCTCCAGGTTCCGCGCGGTGTTGATAAGGCGGAGCCAAGTGTTGAGACGGTCGGGGTCGCGGCGGATTTCGTCCTTGAGTTGGTTCAAGATGGTGCGGTAATGGCGGTCGATCCGGCTGTCACCGCTGATGACGGCGCGGGCCAGGTCGGCATCGGACTTGGAAAGGGCGTCGAGGCTATCGCGAACCTGAGACAGGGCCTCCATGGCCAGAGCCTCAAGCTCTTGCGGAATCGGCAAAGCTTCCGGATCAGACGCAAGCTTCTTGACGCGCTTGGCGATGTTCCGGGCGAGGTTGCTGATTCGTTCCAGGTCGCCATTCACCTTCAGCACGCTGGCAACGCGACGCAGGTCGGAAGCCACCGGCTGATGCAAGGCCAGGACCTTGAGACAGTCACGCTCGATCTGGACTTCACGGCGGTCAACAACTCGCTCGTCATAGCGGACCTCATCGGCGAGGTCAGTGCGACCGTCACAGAGTGCGCGGATGCTTTGATTCAGTGCGTCTTCAACAATCGCTGCCAGCTTGAGAACCCCACCCCAGAGTCGCTCGAGGTCTCGGACGAAGTGTCGTCCCAGGGTCACCCGCTCGCAATCCCAGTCTGACCCAAGCCTCACTCCATTCTCGGATTGCATCGAGAAGCTCCTTTCCGTAGGTGTCAGGTGTCCTGAGTTCACCTCGCCTCAATGAGTGAAATGACGTCGTTGTCGCTGAGAACCTTCATGGATCGTCCTCGTATCTGAAAGTTTATGTCGTATTCTCGTCTGGCACAAGGTCATACGGCTTGATCCGCGGGTAATTCGAAGAATTATTTTGGTTCTGCGAAACTGCACTGCGCAGTTGACCCCGAAATCGGTCTCTCGGGGTCAGCTCAACATGCTTCAGTCGCAAATTTGGAGCACCAGTGACGAATTTTTGATGTATATTTTCGGGCGTCCCTGCGCGGGACTTGCCGAGCTCTCCAGCCGCAACGGAGGTATTGCGGTGATTTCGGATCTCGGAGCGCCCTCGGACGTCTCGAGCGACGGATCGTCCCTTTCATGACGGAGCAGATTCGCGGTTGCACGAAACCAGCCAGCAGGGCAGGACGGCGCATCGTCTCGCTCGCCTGTTTCGCGCTGATCGTCGGAATCGGATTGGACGCCCAGGCCTGGGCGCAGAATCCTGACCGTTGGATCGGACTCGAAGTCTTCATCAAGCCGGGGGCAGACCCGCCCCGGATCAAGGATGGAGCGCAAACTCCTCCGTTCCTCCGATATCGGGTGGAGCGCGTGGAGGACGACCGGCTTTGGATCACGGCGGGCGCGGTCAGCGGCTGGGTGGACGCCGGAGACCTGATTCCATGCTCGGAGTCGATCCGCTTTTTTACCAGTGCCGTTCGCTCAGACCCTCAGGCCGCCTGGGCTTACGCTTGGCGGGCGTTGGTTTGGTATGACAAGGACGAGCTCGATATCGCGATTGCCGATTATTCCGAATCGCTCCAACTCGACGCTCAAGATGCGGTCACCTTTGACAATCGCGGTATCGCCTGGCTCGAGAAGAAAGACTACGACCGGGCCCTGGCTGACTTCAGCCAGGCACACCGCCTCGATCCGAACGAGGCCTCTTTTCTCGACCACCGCGGCCTGAGCCAGCTCGCCAAAGGGGAGACCGCGCTCGCGATAGCCGACTTCACCGAGGCGATTCGGCGCGATCCCCGAGGGATTTCGGCCTACGACCATCGTGGTTTTGCCCATGCGCGCGATCGTCAGTACGACCGGGCTCTGGCCGACTACGAATCGGCCCTTCGGATCGACCTCGCGGATGTCTGGGCGGCCAACGCCCTGGCCTGGCTCCGCGCGACGTGCCCGGTCGCCACCTATCGCGACGGCACCAAGGCGGTTGGTCTTGCGATGCTCGCCTTGAAGGGAGCTCAGGAGGACGATCCCTACCTCCTGGGTACCCGCGCGGCCGCCGAGGCTGAGGCCGGTAACTTCGACGAAGCGGTCGCCTGGCAGTCCAAAGCCCTCGCACTCTTCCCCGACAACGACCCGGACCTCGCTGAACATCGGGCGCGGCTCGCACTTTACCAGGCGAGGCGGCCTTACCGCGAAGGATCGCCACGGCCATGAAGCGTCAGGAGCGGCCACTTCAAGCCACCTTGGGCTCGAGGATCTTTGCGGCCCCGCCAATCTTGGCGCTCTGGCTGGCGTTGCCCTCGCTGGATCCCCTGCCTTCCATCCAGCGTCCTGATGTAATAACCCCCGCCCCCCCCGAAACCACGTTTGCGGCTCCACCTCCCCCCTTGTCGATCCCGGAGCCACCTCCCGAGATCGTCCCTCCAAGCCGCGAGGCCGCGCGCCGGTCGGCTCGACAGGCTCTCTCCGCCTACGAAAAAGGGGATTTCTCGAGCGCAGACGCCGAGTACACCGAAGCGATTCGCCTCGACCCAAGGCACGCCGCACTCTACAACAACCGCGCGGCGGCTCGCCTTGGTAAGAACGACGAGGCCGGCGCACTCGCCGACTACACTGAGGCGATTCGCCTCGACCCGACAAGCGCAGCGGCTTATTTTGGCCGAGGATTGGTCCGCCACCGTCAAAATGAATATGATTCTGCACTTGCTGATTTGAGCGAAGCGATTCGTCTCGCGCCCAAGCTGGCGGGGGCCTATAACAACCGTGGCCTCGTCTGGCATGACAAGAGAGAATACGAGCGGGCGGCGGCCGACTTCAATGAGGCGATCCGGCTCAATCCGGAGGACGCTGTCGTCTATAACAACCGAGGTAGCAGCCGCGAGGCTCAGAACGATCCGAAGCGAGCCTTGAGTGATTACACGGAGGCGCTCCGTCTCGACCCTCGTTACACCAAGGTCTACAACAACCGCGCTCGGCTTCGGGAATTGCGGGGTAGCTTCCGTGAGGCGCTGGAAGATTACCAGGAGGGGATTCGGCTCGATCCTCGAGGAGGTCGAGCTTACCGGGGGCGAGCCCGAATTCTGGCCACCAGCCCGGACCCTGCTGTGCGCGACGGCAAAGCGGCGGTTGCGGATGCCACGCGGGCCTGCGAACTATCCGTGTGGAAAGACCCCGAGGCGCTGACCATCCTTGCGGCCGCGGAGGCGGAAGCGGGGAACTTCCCGGAAGCCGTCCGGTGGCAAACCAAGGCGCTCGAGCTTCTGCCCGCGGCGAGTGCCGAACGAGAAGCCTATCAATCTCGCCTCAAGCTCTTTCAGTCCGGTAAGCCCTATCACGAGCCTGCGGTCGGCCCCGCTTCCATGAGGGAAGAGGGGCGTGTGAAAGGGAACTCCTGGCGGTTCGGATCCCGGAAATGAAGACACCCTCGGGAAGATCCCGAGGGTGCCAAGGATTCGACATATTTTCGCCGCAGGCAGATCTCAATAGTCCTTGCCTTTGAGCGGCGGTCCCACGCCATGGAGGGGGAGGTAATACATGTCGGTGGGGACGCGGTCGGCCGGGCGATAGTAGCCCAGGTCATACTCGGCTTCCCACGGTGGATCCACGACGAGGTTGTAAGGCAAGGCCGCGACCTGAGCCGCGAAGAGCCCCATCGAGAAGAAAGGCTGAATCAGTTGGTTCCGCTGAATCGACTTCTTGGGATCGTCGACGGGATACGAGAGGTATCGCCCGGCCGGTCCGAAGAATTGTTCGACGGAGTGGCCGTAGCGTTCCAGCGAGGCATCCTGGAAGTAAAGCGGCAAGTGGCAGACGGCGCTTGCCGACCAGTACTTGCGGTTCGGTGACCACTGCCGAGGAGGCAGAGGGGTGAACTCGTCGGGCACCGGAATCGCTCGGATCGGCCGAGCTTCCGTCGGGCTTGGAGCACGCGTGATCTCGAGCCGGGTCGACGGGTTGCTGCCGATGGCCGGATTCGCCGTGCCCGGAGGGGGGGCGTCGGGGGGCAGGTTATTGGGATCGCGGTCTCGCTGGAGATCCTCGTCCATCCGCTGGGCCATCTTCTCGACCTCGCGCTGAAGTTCGGGCGTGAGAGTCGAGCGGTAAGGCTCTGAGCTTCGCTGCGGAAGGAATGAATCGATCGATCGGCGCGGCCTTGGTTGCGGCTCGGCCGCGGGGGCCATCGCCGGGTTCGAAGGAACAGCCGTTGCTAATGGGTCGGCTGGAGCCGCGGGCACTTCCTGAACGGGGGGCGCCGCCAACCGTTCGCTGGTTCCGGGCGGTACCGCGTCGGGTACTCCCAACTCGGAGGAAACCGGCTGGGATTGAGCCGGGACGGGAGCGGCAACCTCTTCGGCAGGAGGGGCCGGTTCGCTCTCGGGGTGAGCGGGGCTGCTCTGCGGTGGTTCCGGCACCTCGGGCAGTGGCGGCAGAGTTTCCGGGGCCGCGGCGGCCGGCGGCGTCGCTGGCACCGGGCTAGCCACGGGGGCTTCGGCACTGGCCGGGGCGGGTTCCGCTGTCATGGTGGGCTTGGCCGCTTCGGCCGCTGACCCTTCGTTCGACAACGGAGGAAGCGCAACCGACTCTTCGGCCGCGGGGGCGGCAGGTGCCGCCGTGGGAGCGGGAGCCGCAGCGCCCGTTTCCTCGAGCGTGGCCGGGAGCGGCGGCGGCTCCGGAATAGGAGCGGGTTCGTTCGAGGCAAGCGGAGCCGGAGCCAGCAAGGCCGGGTTGACCGGCGCCGAAGTCGCCGACGGGACTTCGGGAGCGGCCGGAGGCTGCTCCGCGGGAATTTCCGGAACGCTGACCGCAAGTGCGGGCGCCGAGCCTTCATCGCTGCTGGCACCGGCCAACCGGATCGGCGGCGGCGTTGCCGGCAGCGTATCGTCGCTCTGCATCCGGACGGAGCGCGATGTTGGGCGGCTCGCCTTGAGTCCGCGCTTCGCCTGATCAAGACCCTGGGCGAGAACTCGACGCTCCGCGTCATTGAGCTCCGACTTGCGCGCTTCCGCCCGGCGGAAGGCGGCAAGCGCCCGATCATATTCTTTGTACTTCAAATAATCCCAGCCGCTACGAACGAACTGACGCGCCCCTCGCGTCGCCAACATTCGACTGTTGATGGCGGGCGTGGTGGACGTCCCCGAACCGCTGTCCGGCGGGGGCTGCTGGGCCACGAGTGTGGCGGCCGACAAGGCGGTCCCCAGGACCGCTGCCGACAAGGCCGAGGTTGAGCGACGCAAGCCACGCCTCCTTGCTGGCTGAGATGGACTCGATGACTCGAAAGTCGTCGGTCCTGAACGTTGCGAATCCGTTCGCGAACGAATGACCTCAATGAGCGTTTTTAGCATTGGGCATCCACCTAATCAGACAGCCGGACGCCCAACCTTCCTTCCTGCTTCGTACGGAATCAACTCGCGGAGGTATATCGGCTCGAAGTGTGGAACGAAGGGCGGGGTCGAGGGATCGTTTGCCGACTTCCTCAACCATACACTCTTTGCCAAGTACCAAGCCGAAATTCGGCCTCCGCGGCGACTGACTGACTACCGTTGACCGATCCCCGTAGGGTGAGCATCGCCCACCGAACCGACTGTGTTCGAGAGAGCGGGAAGGGAAATCCTCACCCCAGGGGAGAAAAACCCATTCCGCTCAGACTGCTCCGCGTCCCGAGTCACTCTCATTCGAGAAGCTCGAGTAATTGGGTGCTTCCTGGGTGATCACGATATCATGCGGGTGACCTTCCAGGACGGACGCGCCGGTGACTTGAATGAACCGGCTCTTGGTCCGGAGGTCCTCAATCGTGCGAGTTCCGCAATAACCCATACCGGCTCGGAGTCCACCGACAAGCTGGAAAACATACTCAGCGAGTGGGCCTTTGTAAGGAACCCGCCCTTCCACCCCTTCAGGAACAAGCTTCTGGGGTGTGCTGGTTTTGCTTCCGTCCGACGATCGAGCCGCTTCCTGGCGATATCGTTCGTGCGAACCTTTGGCCATGGCTCCGATCGATCCCATGCCGCGATACGACTTAAAACTCCGCCCGCGGTAAATGATGGTGTCGCCGGGGCTTTCAGCCAGTCCGGCGAAGAGGCCACCGATCATCACGCAGTGGGCTCCGGCGGCCAGTGCCTTGGTGATGTCGCCGGAGTAACGGATCCCACCATCGGCGATGATGGGAACACGTCCTGCGGAGGCCTTGGCTGCCTGGTAAATCGCGGTAATCTGGGGAACTCCCACCCCCGAGACAACCCGCGTGGTGCAGATCGAGCCTGGTCCGATACCGACCTTGATGGCGTCGGCCCCTGCTTCGATCAAGTCCCGCGTTCCTTCCTGGGTCGCCACGTTACCGGCGACCACCTCGATCGTGTGATCTCGCTTGATTCGCCGCACGGTCTCGATCACGTTCTTGCTATGGCCGTGCGCCGAGTCCACGATCAGCACGTCGACATCAGCCTCGAGCAACGAGCTGATGCGCTCGAAGTCGTTCACCCCTACCGCCGCACCTACGCAAAGCCGGCCTCGGCTGTCTTTGCAGGCATGGGGATAGCGGTGCAGCTTGTCGATGTCCTTGATCGTGATTAATCCCTTCAGATGGTATTCATCGTCAACAAGGAGAAGTTTCTCCACCTTGTTTCTTGTGAGGATTCGGTCCGCATCCTCCAAACTGGTGTTGGCCGACGCGGTGACGAGGTTGTCTTTGGTCATGACCTCTTCGATCCGGAGGTCGTTGGACTCAAGGAACCGCAGGTCGCGCCGGGTGAGGATGCCCCGGAGTTTGCCTCCGACGGTAATCGGGACGCCCGAGATGTTGTGACCACTCATGATCTCACGAGCCTGCCCGACCGTCGCGGTCGGCGGCAGTGTGATGGGGTCAACGATAATCCCGTTTTCCGATCGCTTCACCTTGTCGACTTCGCGAGTTTGCTCCTCAATCGACATGTTTTTATGGATGACGCCCAGTCCCCCTTCCTGAGCCAGCGCGATGGAAAGCTCGGCCTCGGTGACCGTGTCCATCGGAGCTGACAGGATCGGGATATTGAGCGAGATCTTTGCGGTCAGATGCGTCCTGGTGTCGACTTGCCGGGGCAGAAGGTCAGAATAGCCAGGTTCGAGAAGGACATCGTCGAAAGTGATACCTTGATAGGCGATGCGGTCTTGCATCGGGAAAAGCCTCCGAGCCCGACAAATGTGGAGAGTGAACCGTCCGTTGCGCCGGGCGGGTTCAGGGTGCCTTTCCTTACCCATTACAGCCGGTTGTCCCGATTCTGACAAGGCCAACCCAGTCAATCGCCTGTACGAATGATCCCAATCCTCATCCTTTGACGCTTCCCAGCGAGCTGCATCGCTCGTCGTGGAGACGCCTTACCGAGGTTTGCGGGACTGTGTCGCAGCCTGATCAGCGACGGTGGTCTTGCAAGGAGATCGCGCGTCGAGGGCAACGTGTTACCATCGATTATCTTCGCGCTGGGAACCGTTGGAGCTCGAGGGGAGACACTCATTCATGTCGGATGAGCGCGTGAACTATGGTTCATGGCTACTCAGGCTTATCGCTTGGGACAGCCTCTTGCCCGCCTGTCTCATGTTGGCGCCCCTGGTGATTGAGACGCTCTTCCCCAAACAGCGCGGGATCATGGAAATTACCGCCGTGATTCTTCCGATCGGGGCGTTTTTCCTTCGCATCCGGGCTGGGAAACGTTATATCGCGTCGAATCGATGTTCGCAGAAAGTTCGATGGTTCCAGCATGGCGCCTTGTATTTGGGCATCATGCCGTTGGTCCTCATCGATTGTGTGATCATTCTTTCTCACCTGATGCCGAAAGGGGCGTTGCTTGCTTCGGCGGGGGACCGCATCGTCCTGGGTCTCATGTTTGGGTTCTATTTGGCGTTGATGGCGATTGCGATGTATCCCGGAAAAGACGATCCGCTGTGGTCCGACGAATGGAACCACGGCCCAACCTTTCCCGAGGAGGGAGAGGCGCCGGTATGGCCCGATGCTTGAGCGGCGAAGCGGCGGCCAAAAAGAACAAGCCCGGCGGTGGGCCGGGCTTGTTGGTTCGATGTCGAATCGTTGATGCAACGAGGTGGTACGGCCCTATCAGGCCGAAAAAATCTCGACATCGATGGTTACTAGGGCTTCACCTCGACCTTGGAGGCGTCACCCGCGGGAGGCGCTTCCTTGGGTTGCTCTTTCTCGGGCGCCGGGGTCTGAGCCGGTGATTTCTCGACCTCGGCCGGCTTGTCCTCCGCCTTGGCGGGTTTATCCTCCGCCTTGGCCTGGGTGGGGAGCGCCTCGCTCGAAGGTTCCTCCTTCTTCGTGGTTTTCTCCGAAGACTTGGGGGATCGGTCGGCTTTCGGCTTCGCCTTGATGGTGATCTTGCCGTCCTTGATATGGATGCTTTCCAGTTTGTTGAGGAACTGGGAATTCTCCGGATCGCGCATCGAGTCTTCAGCAAGATTCTTGTTCCGAACCTGACTCATGACATGCTCGGAAATGGGCTTACCGTTGATCTCAGCGGCATCCGTGAATACGACAAGCCGTCCCTCTTCAAGCGACACCCGGAACGTCGCGGTACCGTTGAAATAGCGGCCTTTCAGTCCTGGTAGATGGAGCTCTTCGAGCGGCAGACTGACTTCCCCTTTCAGCTTGTCGTCCACGATGCGGAAGTAGATGCGTCCTTCCGTTTTCCCGTGTTCCGCCAGGACGGCGTTCAACTCGTCCGCGGTCAGGACGAGCGGCTCCGCGTCTTCGCCTGTGTCCAGGGCCTTCTTGAAGGCGGCAACCCGCTCATCCAGCGTTTTGCGCTCTTCCTCATTCAGGGTCACCTTGGGAAGCTCGACCGGCGTTGAGGACGTATTCTGCTCGACGAGTTGGAGGTAGGCCTTGTACGCGGTGTAAGACGCGAGGCCGACGCCGACTGCCACGAGAAGCGCCAAAACGCTGACGGTGATGCAGCCGTAAAAAAAGCAGCCGCGGCTCTTCGGCGGTGGTGAGCCTTTGATCTTGAATGAGTCTGGACTCTCATAAAACTCACCGAGATCGCTGGCCATTGGAACCCCCTTTATTTTCGAAGTTAGGGCATTCGGGAATCAGGAGAAACTCTCCAAACCATGTCAACGCGACCACATCATCCTGGCCCCTTCGAGCCAAGGCTCGTGGGTGGATTCGCTCGTTCTTACCAAAATATTGAACCGACCGAATCGTGTGACTGGTTCTGACCACGGATTGATGCCGGCCCGAGCGAACAACCTTGTCCGCAGGTTGTCCCGGACCGGGCCCGCAAGCGACGGGTGAAGTTCGACCAAGTCGTGAGTGCAGTTCACGCCCTTTGGCCGGGTGGATTGTTATCCTCGAGTCTTGCTCGAATTCGCTCGGCTTGAGAGAGGGAGGATCGACGATGTGCATGAGCCTGATGATCGCGATCGCTCTGACGTCTTTTGATCCCGAGGTCGTCACACCCGCGCTCCCGGCGCCCGAAGACGTCAAGGCATATGAGAAAGCACGCGCAACCGTGGGGCGCGACGCAGAGTCGCACATCAATCTTGCCCTCTGGTGTGAGGCCCACGGACTTCAATCCGAGAAGCTCAAGCACCTGGCGCTGGCCGTGCTCTTGAAGCCGTCACAGGAAACCGCGCGAGGACTCTTGGGGTTAGTGGCGGACCACGGCAAATGGTTGCGCCCTGAAGCGATCAGCGAACGCGTGAGAAACGATGAAACGACCACGCGCCTGCTCGCCGAATACAACACCAAGCGAGCCTCCCTCAAGAACAGCGCCGGAGCCCATTGGAAGCTCGCTCTCTGGTGCGAGGAGAAAGGGCTCAAGGGCGAAGCAACGGCCCACTTCACGGTCGTCACGAGGCTCGACCCGTCGCGCAATGAAGCGTGGAAGCGGCTCGGATGCCGAAAGCACAACGGCCGTTGGATGACAGAATGGCAGATCGTTGCGGAAAGAGCAGAAGCGGAGAGGCGGAGGAATGCGGAGTCGCACTGGAAACCGCGCTTACTCAAGCTCCGTCATGATCTGAGCTCCAGCGACAAAGCTCGCCGCATGGCAGCGGAAGACGCCCTGATCCAGCTCAGCGACCCGCTCGCTGTCTCGTCGGTATGGGCGGTCTTTGTCGATGGTGGGGCAAACTACCAGGTCAAGGCTGTTCAGATCCTGGGTCAGATCAACGAGGCGGCCGCTTCTCAGGCGTTGGCGCGTTTAGCGGTCTTCGCGCGTTCGCGCGAGGTGCGCCGTGCCGCGACGGAAATCTTGCGCCGGCGCGACCCGCGTGATTTTGTCACCTTACTGATCAAGTGGCTCCGCGATCCGGTCCGTTACTCAGTCCGGCCGGCCGACGACGCGGGGAATCCTGCCGAGCTCCTCGTCGAGGGAAAACAAGCCGACGTGCGCAGGGTGTACGAACTTCCGAACGACGTTAATAGGATCCTGAGGAACGCCCCTCCCCGATTGTTTCCCGCCTCGGTTCCTTTCGATCCCTTTAGCCCACAAAATCTCTGGCTGGCCGCAGGGGGAGGGCTTGGTCCAGGCACGACGCTCTCTCCCCAGGCGATCCAGGCTCTCACTACGCGTCCCCAGAACGCGCCAACGATTCTTTCGCGTCAAGCCGGTGCCATTGTTCCGCAGACGCCGTCGCCCGCGACGATCGCGGTCACGTCCGCGCTCGACGCGGCCGCCCAGCGCGATCTCATGCTAGGGATTTTCGTCCAGGCAGAGATGCAAGAGGCGATTGCTATTGGCCAGGAACAGCTGCGCAACGACGTTCAATCCGTCGAAGCTCTCCAAGCGCAGGTTGCTCAAGTGAATGGGGCAACGCTAAGCGTTCTTACAGCGGTTACCGATCAGGATTTTGGAGAAGCGCCGGATTCTTGGCGGAAATGGTGGACGGACCAGCAGGGCTATGCGTATACGGAAGCCTCGACGCCGTTGATCAAGCCCACGTTCACGGAGTTTGTCGAGAATCCGGCCCTCCAAATCCGTCTCAATACCCCCCATAATTCCTGCTTCGGAGCCGGCACCCCGGTGCGGACGTTGTCCGGCCCACGGCCCATCGAAGAGCTGAGGGTGGGGGACCAGGTATTGGCCCAAGACATCAAAACTGGACAGCTTTACTTCGAGCCGATCCTGGCGGTCTACCACAACAAGCCTGCGGCGACTCTCCGGATCAGGTTTGAAGGAGGGGCGATCGTGGCCACGGGGATCCACCGCTTCTGGAAAGCGGGCAAAGGGTGGATCATGGCGCGCGAGCTCAAAGTCGGTGACCGCGTTCGCATTGTGGGGGGAACAGCGCGCGTTGAGGAAATCGTCAACGACGTGATCCAGCCGGTCTTCAACTTGGAGGTCGCTTCGCGTGGCAGCTTCTTCGTGGGCCCACAAGGGGCGCTGGTGCATGACAACACCCTGGTCGAGGCGGTCCTTCAACCGTTCGATGCCACTAACGAACTTGCATCAGCAACGGAAGCGTCGCGGTGAGTTTGCAACGCAAATGGAGCCAAGAGAGGGTTCCAGGCCGAAGTCGATTCAGCTTCCTAGCGTGCTTGAGCGTTGGCGGCCAGGGTTTGCAGGGCACGTTCCACGGCGGTGGAATCGGATCCCGCCCCTGCCTCGGCGACCAGGCGCTTAGCGGAGGAGGGGACCTCAACCGCACGGCCGGGGGGGAGCGAAGACATGGCAAACGACCAGGCTAGCGGCATGGGGCCGAGCCACTTCGTCACCTTGACATCCAGGGCCACGTCAAAGGTGGCGCTTTGCGGAAGCTCGATGATCTTGGATACGGGAGGATGAGCGCCCGTGGGGACTGCCCAGGTAAACGTGGTCAATCCCCCCGATGTGGGGTCGATCAGCAAGGCGTAGCACAGATCGACCGCGACGTGCTTACCTCCCACAGCCAGATACGAGGGGGACCGATAGAGGGCGAAGGTCGGAGTCCGTGCAACGATCCGCCCTCGGTTGAGCTCAATTTCAACCTCTTTGAGGACCATCCGGTCCACGAAACTGAGGGTCGCCAGCGCGGCCTCGGGGCCGTTGCGCGTCACCACAATCTCTTGCTTGCCAACCGGTACCGCGTTGCCGACGCCGATACGAGAAAGTTCGTACAGGCCGTCGCGGCGCACCACTTGAACGGCAAGAACCGTCCGGAACAACGTGGCCGTGGTTGAGGCCGACTTGGGCAAAGTCGACAGGTCGCCGGAAGCCAACCGGGGTATCGAGCGGATCACCCGATAGGTCCAGCCCGTCGGTGCCCGCTCTTTAACGGAAGCTCCTGGTGCGAGGTGAACGAGCCTAGGCCCGCTCGAGGTCGCGGCTCTTGGCGGTGGTTGCGACTGGCAATGGCCTGGGGCATAGACCAGCGAAGCACCCATGCACAAAACCAGCCACGTCAATCGGTTTCGCTTCCGACGCAGTATGTTCATCATGAGTCTCGCCCTCCGTTGCGAGCCGGAACCGATAGAAGCACATGCGTTATGCTACCCGATCCCCCTATTCTCGGGAATCTCTCCTAGATTCCTAATCCGTGTGATCCTAAAGGTTTGAATGCCAAGACGTTTTGGCGTCTCACCGTTCTGGCGTCACGGCCTGCGCCGCCAACTTGGGGGGAGCGTCAAACGGGGTCAGACGAAGGTCGGGCAGGGTATTGTCGTGGACGAGAGCACCCAGCCGCCCGACGAAGAAGTCGGCGTCATCGGCCACGTCGAGGTTGAAGACGGGCTGCACGGCGCCGGGTTCAATGGACTCGACGCGGCTTCGGCCTCCGAGGGTTCGCAGGATATCCCCGGCCTCCAAATCGCGTGCCATGACCCATCCATGGCCTACCTTCCAGAAGCGGTGGAAGTAGCTGCTGACGACGGTCTCATCGCCGAAGTTGATTTTGAAGGTAGAGCTTGGCGGGTTGTGGTGTACGACGAGGATGGAGCGATAGCGGAGGGCGCCGGATTTGATGTCCTGAGTGAGGACCTGGTCGCCAATCTGAAGGGTTTCAATAGGTCGTAGGCCGGCGAGGGTCTGGACCAAGGTCCCCGCGCCGAAGCAGCTCATCCGTTGAAAACCAACAGGGGCGGCGAAACCGGTGATTGGCACAGGTTGAGCCTGATAGTCGAGGGGCACTTCATCAATGATCGTTGCTTTATCCGAGAATTTTTGGGGCATGAGCATAAAACCCAACTGGTCGACCCACCATTTCGCCCATGCCTCGCGGTCCTCTCCGAAATCCTGGCCGGAAACTGTTTGGAGAATCGGGAGGATATTGGCGTTGAATTGATGGATTGGCTTGTTGTGCTGCTCGATGGCCTGGACATCATTTTGGAGTTGCTGTTGCGCGAAAGCGGCGGTCTTGCGCGCCTCCAACTCCATTTGGCCTACCGGTATGAAAAGCTGTTCCTGCACGGTGAAAGAAAAATAGGTACTTGGATTCGCCGGGTTAACACCGGTGGAAAGATGCACGAGTGCATTGAAAGGATTCTCCAGATTGATCCCAGAGAAATTTTGTGTCGCGTTAGCAAGTGCCTGCTCGGTAATGTGACGAGTCTGAGCATTCAGACCGCTTCCCGCCAGCATGCTGTGAAAATATTCTTTTTGAGACAAAGCCACTGCGGGATTCACGGCCAGGGCTGCCGGGCCGAAGTAGGAGGCCGGTATATATGGCGTTTGTTCAACGAAGGTGCGTGTTAGGTAGGGAATTCCATTCGCGTCGTAAACCAATTGGTCTCCCGGCATCACGGGGACGTTGGGGGGCGGAGGCGGAGAGTATCGCCGTTTGAGGTCGGCCTTCTTCCCCTCGATCAGCAATTCTCCGGAAGATCCGGGACCTTCCACCTGGTTTGCTTGGTACTTGATGGGTTCGAGAAGTAGCCCGATCAATAGCCCGGCAAATTCACGAGGATCGCGCCGCTTCAGGGTTTCAGTCGCTATCCGTCGCACATCCGGCGATTTGCCGAAGACCCCCAAAAGAGCCAGCGCCTTTGATGCGCCTGGGGCATCGATTTGGCCCAAGGCATTCACGGCGACCCTTTGATGGGCGGCGTCACCCTGGCCGAAAACCGCCATGATCGTGGGAACCGCGCGAGGGTCTGTGACCTGAGTCAAAGCTGCTTGGGCTTCGGCTCGCTTGGTTTTGCTGGCGAGTTGACCACGCCACTTTTCCAGGAGGGGTTTCCAATGGCGGTTGGCCTCCTTTTGCAGCGCGGCCTCGTTCTGGGCTTCGGCGAGTTGGGCCTCGTTGACCCAATGCCCCCCCTTCTTTCGGAATCCGAGGCGTTTCCAGGCTGCTTCACGCGGGGGATCGAGCCGGGTGACGACCGAGAAGTGGGCCATGGCCTCGGCCTTGAGTCCCTTCTCCTCACACCAAAGGGCTAACTTCCACTGGTCGTCAGCCGTTCTCTTCGTGGTGGCTCGCTTCGCGTTGTATTCTGCGAGAGCGGCGCCGAGTTTCTCGTCGTTCTTGATCGCGTTGCTGACAACCTCGGGCCGTTGCCATTTGCCCTGGTAGGCCACAAGCCCCATGAGGCCTCGAGCCGTCGCATTCTTGGGGTCGGCCAGAACCGCGAGTGCCAGATGCTTGAGTCGTTCGGCGTCGAGCCCGTGCGCTTCGCACCAGAGCGCGATCTTGATTTGCCCTTGAGGGTCGTGACCCAGGTCGCGCTTGATCTGGTTGTAGCCTTTGAGGTTTTCTGTCTCGAGGGGGGCTGAACGCTCTGAATTGAGGTCGGCCGCAACGAGAGCGAATGCGACCGCGAGATAGCCAAGCATGAGCGATTCTCCGAGACATGGGGGGACGATGAGGCCGCGAGACAACAACTTCCTGAGTGGGACGCCGCTGCATGGCGTTCTGCGGTCATCGACCAGGGGGTCGCTTGTCGACTGCGAGTAGGTCTAAAGCCTCGCCGTGAAGTTCATTTTTGGAGACTGTTGATATGCCGGCAAGCTCTTCCCTGGATTTCGTGAATCTCACTCACAGCCGTGTCTTCCTCTTCCCATCCCGTCTGTGACGAGCGGATTCGCTAGGCACTGGTCCAAGCGTTTTGGCGCTCTACAATTCAAGGCCGTCCGGCCGAAGACCCTGGAGAGGGCAGTCGTCACTCGCCGATCCGCGCCGACGGCTGAAAAACCTCAAGAAGTGCCTGCCGCTCAAGGAGATACGATACTCACCATGCTTCGACCTTCCTGGATCGTCGTGTTTCTCTTGAGCGCCTGGTTTGGGGGCGTCTCCGTCCACTCGGCCGCGGCGGCCGAGGATTTTGTCTTCTATCATGAAAACGTGATGGGAACATCACTTGAGCTGCGAGTACGAGCTGACGGCGTTGAAGCGGCTCGCTGGGCCGAGACCGAAGTGCTCGGTGAGATCGATCGCCAGAGCTCCATCTTCAGCGGCTACGATCGGGCGAGCGAGTTCAGCCGTTGGCAGTCGGAGCCGCGAAAGCCGACGCGTGTCTCTCCTGAGCTCTATGAGATGTTGGAAGCCTCCGACCATTGGCGGGCCCAGAGCGGGGGGACTTTTGACCCTCGAGTGCAGGTGCTGACGGAACTCTGGTCGCGATGTGCCAAGGAAGATCGTCTTCCTGATTCCACGGAGTTGATCGGCGTTAAGAGCCTTTTTCAGGAACCGGCGTGGCGGCTAGACCCCGTGGCGCGGACTGCCGAACGGCTCTCCGCGTGCCCGCTCAGCCTCAATGCGATCGCCAAAGGCTTCATCGTGGAGCGGGCCTGCAACGCGGCGCTCAGGCCTGCCAAAGGTGTCCGCGGCCTCCTGCTCAATGTCGGAGGGGACATGAGGGTTTGCGGCGATCTCGTTCGTACGATCGGAATCATCTCCCCCACGGCGGACTCGGAAGCAAGCGAGCCCTTCGCCTACATCGAGGTGCAGAACCGGGCCGTTGCGACCAGCGGCAACTCCCAGCGCGGGTTTCGAATCCAGGGGCAATGGTATTCTCACGTCTTTGACCCAAGGTCAGGGAGGCCCGTCGCCCAGGTGGCCAGCGCAACGGTCGTGGCCGAACGCTCGGCTGATGCCGATGCGCTCGACACGATCCTGAACGTCCTCAGCCCGGAAGAGGGGATTCGCCTGGTCGATTCGCTCCCCGGGGTCGAATGTCTGATCGTGGCGGCCGACGGCCATGTGTCTCGCAGCAAGGGGTGGAGCCGCTACGAGAGAGCAAAGCCGACGGCTCTCGCCTTTGCCGGCAGCCAGGGAGAGAAGAAAGACGCGGCCCCGAGTAATTCCGCGAAGAGTGACCCCAAGGCCGACAGTGCCGCGTCCTGGGGGAAGGAATACGAGCTCGTCGTCAACTTCGAGATCAACCGCCCAGATAACACCAAGCGGGGCTATCGCCGCCCTTATGTCGCTATTTGGATTGAGGATGAGAAAGGTTTCCCGGTCCGCAACCTTGTCCTGTGGGTCTCTCACGGAGGGCCTGGGCCGTTCCAGTGGCTCCCCGACCTCAAACGCTGGTATGGGAGCGACAAGGACCGAAAGGCCATCCAGAAGACCGATATGGTGGACACCATCTCCCGGCCAACCCGGCCGCCGGGCAAGTACTCGGTGATCTGGGATGGCAAAAATGACCTTGGCAAGCCTGTTCCCGCCGGCGAGTACACCCTCTTCATCGAGTCCGCCCGAGAGCATGGGACCTATCAGAATATTCGCACTCCACTGAAGATTGGCAACGCCCCGTTCGCCGAGGACCTCAAAGGTAATGTCGAGATCAAGTCGGCCGCTATCGAGTATCGCCGAAAGACCCGAGGAAAATGACGGTTCAGCAAGCCCTTCCTCTTCCGATAGCCGAACCCCCAGACGCAAGCTGAGCCTTCGGTTCGCGGCCTGGATGCGCTGGCTCCATATTTACCTGTCGATGTTTGGTTTGGCCGCCGTTCTCTTCTTCGGAGTGACGGGCCTGACCTTGAACCATCCCGACTGGTTTTTCGCGAACGCCGAGCGCCGAGTGGAAGCCGAAGGGCAGGTCAAGCAGGAGTGGCTGCACTCGAAAACCCCTGGATCGTCCGCGGCCTCTGCCGATGACGCCAAGGACGACCTGGAGGTCGCGAAGCTGGAGATTGTCGAGCACCTGCGATCGACTCACGGGATCCGAGGAGCCCTGGCCGAGTTCAGAACGGATGATCGCGAATGCATGGTGACATTCAAAGGGCCGGGTTACGCAGCGGACGCCTTCATTGACCGGGAATCGGGCAAGTACAACGTGGCCCAGACTTACCACGGTTTTGTCGCCATCGTGAATGACTTGCACAAGGGCCGAGACACCGGACCGGTCTGGTCGGCGTTGATCGATGTGTCGGCGGTGCTGGTAACCCTGATCTCACTCACGGGTTTGGTGCTTTTGTTCTACCTGAAGTTGCGCCGCGTTCCGGGCCTGGTGGTGGCCTTGATCGGCATCGTGGTGATGGCCTTGGTTTTTGGGTTTGGTGTGCCGTAACTTAAAAATCCTTAACGAGAAAGGACACGCATTCGGTGATGCGGGTCGGGAATTGGGCTTTTGATGGAACCGCATCCTCCGCTATGATCGGGGCGCAGACCAGGGAACAATGGACTTACCGATCCAAGGAAGGAACGCGTGACCTCGGCTACCACATCTCCGCCCAATGCGCGAGTTCTCCCACCCGTTCTCAACCGCCTGGCTAACGGAACGTTCTGGCTAGCGTTTCGTACGCCGCTTCAGGCGGTCTTTACCTTCTGGACGGTCCGCCTGATCCTCGAGGCGATCGGCCCACACCAGATGGGGGCCTACCAGCTTGCCTGGGGGTTCGGTTTCCTCCAGTTCCTGCTCGAGTTTGGCATCAGCTCCGCACTTCAGCGACAGATCTCCGACCGCTACACCCGAGGCGATCGGGCGGGGGTCAATCGGGTCATCGCCTGTGGAATGAACTTTTACGCGGCGATGGCCTTGGTCCAGATCGCCGCGCTGATGGCGTTGGCTTATGGAGTGATGCCTAACTCCGAATATAGCGGCGACTCCTACCGGCTGATCATCAAGATTCTCTGGCTCCAGGCGGTGACCGCCCCTTGCTATGGGCTCTCGATGGTGGTGTCGAGTGTCTTGCAAGCGGCGAGGCGCTACGACTTCATCCCCCGCTACGAAGTGGGAGTCGTGATCCTGCGGTTCCTCATTCTCTGGGTTGGGGTGCGTCTGGAGATCGACTTCTTCTTGATTGTGGTGGCCCAAACGGTCGTGCAGGTCTTGTTCGTGCTGGGGCCGGCGATTTGGGTGATGGCTCGAGAGCTGGGCTATGTCCCGCACTTCTCCGGGGCCACCTGGGCCGATTTTGCCCCCTTACTGCACATCAGCTTCTTCATGTTCCTGATGCAGTTGAGCGTGGTTCTGGCGGATCGAATCGACGCCACGATTCTCGGTTTCGCGTTGCCTCCCGAAGCCGGGGAGATGGCCAATACCATCTACGCCATTGTGAGCAAGCCCTTTGTCCAGATCCGGCAAACCGGCTGGATGCTCGCTTCGATGGTAATGCCGGCCGTTGCCAGCCTCGCTGCGGCAAGCGACGAGCGAGGCCTGGACCGCATGAAGTACGACGCGCCCAGGCTCCACCTCGGGTTGCTCTTGCCGGTCGGTCTTCTGGCATGGATCTACGCAGGGCCCTTTCTCTCGCTGTGGGTGGGGGACCGCCTCGGCTATGACGCCGCGCAACTGGCTCCGGAGATGCGGCTCTTTCTCATCGCCACGATACCGCTCTTGCTTTCCGTGCAAGCTCAGATGGCCATCGGCATGAACCGCGTGTCGGTGATCGCGCTCTCTGCGTTGGTCGGCTCGCTGATCAATCTGCCGATCAGCTATTCCTTGACCCTGCGATTCGGCAATGTCTCGGGCGTGATTTGGGGAACCGTGCTCACGACCCTCATCTCGAACTTGCTCGTTCCGGGCATTTACGTCGCGCGGGTGCTGAAGATTGACCTGAGGACTTACTGTGCGCGGACGTTGTCTGCCCCGGTGATGGGAGCCGTCATGCTCCTGGCGGTCTCTCTGATGGTGAGCCATCTTTGGACTCCCATCGGTCTTCGAGAGGGCACCGTCCTTCAACGGGCACTGCCGCTTATCGCCCAGTTGATGGTGGGTTCCCTGGCGTATCTGGCCGGGTATCTGAGCGTTCCCGCAGGTCGAGCCGACCTGGACACGCTGACGCGAATGATCCGCGCACGGATCGGATAGCTCACGACCCTCCCGCCCATCTTTCCCTTTCGGAAGGTCCGCGGCCGGCATAGACTCACGAATAAGAGAGTCTTCGGACCGTTGTCAGCAGCTTCTGCGGTTGAGGTCTTCCGGTGGTCACGCGTGACGACAATTCGAGCGAGCGTCCCATTCGCCGGCTTCGGATCGACGCCTTTGCACAGGCGCGGCCCGTCGCGGACCAAGAGGATGCTCCCACCCGCTCGGGGCGTCGCGTCGTGATCGGAGCAGGGCTGACACTCTTACTGATCTGCGTGGGGCTGTCGCTCGCCTTTCGTGATTGGCGGGCCCGCTACCAGAAACGTGCGCATTTCGGAGCGCACGCGGTTGCCCCGGCAATCGATCCTCTGGCAGACGTGGTGCCGACCCATGTGGATCCGCTCGCGTGGCGGCAAGCGGTCGAAGACACGCACGCAATGCTCGTGACATTGACCGGCTCGAATCTCCTCGGCCTCGCCGGAATGGAAAAGCTGCGTGAGGAGATCACCGCGCGAGTCACCCGCGCCCGCCCTGAGACCGCCCTTCGCGAGCTGGGGGAGCTCTGGGATACCCTCAGCGATCGCGCCGAGCCAATCATCGCGCCCCGGCATACCCGCCCCAAGCTCCTCCCTCCTCGTCCTATCAAAGATCCCCGTCTCTTCCGTCATTTCTCCAGCGATCGCTTGAACGCGTCGAGAAACGTTCGGCTTGTTGCGCGCTAGCGCACAGGTGGGTTCTCCCCGGGGTTTTCCCGCGAAGGTGCGCGCAAGGCTTGGCACTCGCCCGGTCGCGAATGTCTTGAAGATTTCCTTGATGAACATGTTAAGACTGAGCGACGTTTGGGCGCGATGCGTAAATGTGTGTTAGTTTGATCAAATTGAAGCGTTCGCCTTCATAAGCCGTCTGGATAGGTTCTCCAATCCTCTTCCGCGTTCACGATCGACTTCAATTCCTCTAATTTCTTAAGCCCCCTTTTTCCTCTAGCTTATTGCCAAGGCCCAAGACACCGATTACCCTGCCAAGATCCCTAATCTCTAGAATCGATTTTTTCGCTGGTCTCGATAGGCTCGCGTCTGCTTCTCCATAGTATTGGCCGCGCATGGGGTCTCATGGATGAGCAGTTCGTAATCGAGCTTCTGTCAACGATTGATGTGCGCTTCTTGGTAATTTGGGAATTTATCTCAAGATACGAGGATTTTATTAAGATGCGTAGAATAAGTGTAAAAAACGAATGGGGGGACATTGACAACTGGCTGATATCCAGCGATTTTATCTAGGGCCCTTAATTCGGGGAATTGGCAAAGACCGACTAATTGTCACCTTTGCTGATTTTGGGCCAACTCGGTATTGCGTGTAGTCTGAGTAGTTTCGGGGATCGGTGAGGCGTAGGCTGGTTCGAAAGGGTCGGGCTACGGAACTCCTCGAAGATGAATTTCCGCTTGGCCCTATACGCAGTGTCACGAGTCAACTTGGACTGACAACACGAGGGAGGAGATTCGGAGCATGAAATTGCGACTTAAGAGAGCCAAGTTCGCGGCCGCGTCTTTGGCGATGTTGGGCTTCGCCCCGTCGGCCTGGGCGTCCTATGGCGGTGGTCTTCACCACCGACATTCGCCGGCTCCGGGCGCTTGCGCCCCGTCCTTCGGAGCTGGTTACAGCAGCTACGCCCCCGGCGTGTCTTACGCCCCCGTCGCTGCTGCCGTTGATTCGACGGTATTAGCCGCTCCGTCGTATCAGGGAGCCGCCTGCCAGTACCAGTCGGTTGCTCCTCAGTATCAGACCACCTATCAGACCGTTTACGAGACGGTCTACGAGAATCAGCCCACCACGGAGTATCAGACTCGGTATCGCACCGAATACCAGACTGAGAACTACACGGTTCAGCGGGCTGTTCCCGAAACGACCTACCAAGAGCGCCGTTACACGGTGACTCGGGCCGTCCCCACGACGACCTACCAACAGCGCAGCTACACGGTTCAGCGAGCCGTCCCCACGACAACCTACCAGCAGCGCAGCTACACGGTGACTCGGGCCGTCCCCCAGACGACCTACCAAGAGCGCCGTTACACGGTGACCAAGGCCGTTCCCGAAACGACCTACCAGCAGCGCAGCTACACGGTGACCAAGGCCGTCCCCACGACGACCTACCAGCAGCGCAGCTACACGGTGACCAAGGCCGTTCC